>ERZ791881.345-NODE-345-length-47150-cov-3.281367_pt1 | contig 47150 bp, 56 predicted proteins | sample MGYA00510161_ERZ791881 | MGnify/ENA primary metagenome ERZ791881 (study PRJEB30046, sample SAMN00792073) | human gut metagenome | study: EMG produced TPA metagenomics assembly of the A metagenome-wide association study of gut microbiota in type 2...
AATGAACAGAGCAGTTCCGGCGCAGGCTTGAAACTGCCTGTTCTCCTCGGCGGAAGTGAATTCCGCCTGCGGATTCCATGCGGGGCTTTGCCCCTGCACCCCGTGGGCGGTTATTGAGAAATGCAAAAAAGGAAGGAGGCACGAAGAATGAGCATTACTTGGAAGGAATTACAGGAAACGTGCCTGCGGAAGATGGACAGCTTGGACGGGGTGGCTCTGACGAAGGACAGCAACAATGCAGCATACCTTTACGGTATGCCTGCCGCCGCCAATGAAGCCCTGATGCTTTTGGCAACGAACGGGAGATACTGGAAGAAGCTGCTGACAATTACGCAGAAAGAAGGGGAGACCGCCACAGAGGGAGAGCCTTTGGGCGGTTTTCTTGCCTACGACCTGCGGCAGCTGGCGGAGGGCTTTTACTGCATTGACAAAATCAAGCGGGCAAGCGGCACAGAGTACGGCACCTATTCAGGCTATTTGATGGAGGGTGACCATGTGCTGCTGCTGCCGGCAGAGGACGAAGGGACGTTCCGCATTTGGTACAACGCATACCCCACGCGGATTACGGCGGAAACGGCGGCAGACTTTCCCATTGACCTGCACGAGGAGGCGGCGCATTATGTGGCGCACTACATGGCAGGGCAGCTATACAAGCATGACGACATCAGCATTGCACAGATTTACATGAACGAATTCTTTGAATGGATGGAGCGGCTTGCGGAAAGCGGACGAAAGGCAGACGGCAGGAACGCCGGCAGCGGCGGCTGGGTTAGCGTGAAGGGGTACTATTAGGCGTAGCCATTAAGTCAAAATCAGGATTTTGACTTGGGAGTCAGAGGAATGAACAGAGCAGTTCCGGCGCAGGCTTGAAACTGCCTGTTCTCCTCGGCGGAAATCAATTCCGTCTGCGGATTGGATGCGGGGACACCCCTGCACCCCATAAAGATAGGAGTGATGAAGAATGGGGAGATTCAGTGTACCTTCCTCTCCTGCCAGAAACGTGGTGAAGATTGAGACCTTCAAGGGGGTTGACCTAAACAGCAGCCCCAGCAATGTGGAGATTACCCGAAGCCCCAACGCGCCGAACATGATGCGAGATGTGCCGGGGAAGGTGCGCAAGCGGCAGGGCTACGAAAGAATTGCACAATTTTCCGGCAAGCGCATCAACGGGGTTCACATTCTCAGGAGCGCAGAGAAGAACGAGGAACGGGTACTGATTCATGCAGGAGACAGCCTTTATCTGGAGGGGAAGGCGATTTACACAGGGATGGCGGACGAGAGAAGCGTGGGGCGGCAGTTCTACGGCAAGCTATTCATTTTTGACGGGAAAAAGGCACTTTGCTACGGCGAATTTGAAACAGAGGAAACAGCCACAGCAGAGACGGAGACGAACAAGGAGGAAAAGCCGAAGGCATTCATGGTAAAGAGCTTAGAGGATGCGGCATACATCCCGACGGTGATTATCAGCCGAAAGCCGACCGGCGGCGGTACAACGCTTGAGCCGCTCAACCTAATCGGGCGGAAATGGAAGGAAAGTTTCCTTTCGGACGGGGCGGCGAAGGTGTACCAGCTGACGACAACGGAGCTGGACGCGGACAAGGTGACCGCACGCATCATGACGAAGGAAGGCGAATGGACAGAGAAGCAGGAAGGCACAGATTTCACGGTGGACAGAAAGAAGGGAACTGTGACCTTTACGACCGCGCCGGGGGCAAGCCCTGTGGTGGGGTATGACAATGTGGAAATCACAGCGGCAAAGACGAGAAAGGGCTATGCCGAGAAAATCAACAAATGCAAAATTATTTCGCTTTTCGGCGTGAACGGGGCAATGGACAGGATGTTTCTTTCCGGCAACCCGGACTTTCCGAACCGAGACTGGTACTGCAAGATGGCGGACGGGTTTTTCTGGGGCGACCTCTGGTACAGCACGCTGGGGCAGGACGGCAGCGCGATTGTTGGCTACAGCATCATCAACGACAGGCTTGCGGCGCACAAGAGCGACGCAGAGGAGGGGCGAAACGTCATCCTCCGCAAGGGGGAAATGGGCGAGAAGGACGCGACCTTCCCCGTCATCGGGACACTGACGGGCAGAGGGGCTTTAGGCAGCCACACCTTCGGATACCTTGGGAGCGAGCCTTTATTCCTGACGGATATCGGCATTATGGCGATTACGGCGGCAGACCTGACCGGGGAGAAGTACAGCCAATCGCGCAGCTACTACATCGACAATGCGCTGACGGCGGAAAAGGGACTGGCGGATGCGTACGCATATATCTGGCGTGATTTTTACCTCATCAGCACCGGAGGCGGCAGGGTTTACCTTCTGGACGGACTGCAAAAAAGCTACGAGAGAGACAACCCCTACAGCAGCTTTCAATACGAATGCTATGTTTGGGAGAACGTGCCGGCAAGGGTTTTCTGGGAGGATGCCGAGGGGCGGCTTTGCTTTGGGGATGCAGAGGGAAACCTCTTCCGATTTTACGACGATGTGACGAACCAGAAAAGCTACAACGACAACGGCAGGGCGATTTCAGCCAGATGGGACACGGCGGAGCTTTCCGGAAAGCTTTTCTACAAGAACAAAAACTTCCGCCGGCTTGACTTTGTGCTTGCGCCTGCGATTGCAACGGGGGCGAAGGTTTTTGCACAGGTGAAGGGGGTCTGGAGTGAGGTTTTCGACAGCGGCGCGCGGGCGATGTACTTCGACTTTACGCACATCAACTGGGAGAGGATCAATTTTTCGACAGACGACACGCCAAGAACGATTGGCGGCAAGATAAAAATCAAGAAGGTGGACAAGGTTGCATTCAGCCTGCGCAACGAGCAGCTGAACGAGCCATTCGGGATTTATTCTTTAGCCATGGAGTACACAGAAAACGGTAACTACAAGGGATAAGGGGGTTATTATGGCAGATACGAAAAGAGAGGAAGCTGCGGCTTATGTGATTGCACCGGAGAGCTTGGTGGGCAAGGGTGTTTCGGCACAGACAAACCCCATGGAAAAGCCGGAGGACGAGGCGAAGGCGGTGTTTGACGAGCTTTCCAAGGACATTATCATTCCTGCCTTCAACCGCTTTGTGCTTTTCATGGCGGCGCAGCTGGGGATGATTGACATGACGAAGGACGCGGACAAGCCCATTTCCACCGCGATGCAGACCGCCCTTGACGGAAAGCAGGACAGGGAGAAGCGGACGGGGAGCGAGACGCTTTACAAGGTGCTGACGGACAACAACTTTACGGACGAGGCGGCGGAGCAGCTGGAGGTAGCCTTTGCGGCACTGCACGAGCATGCAAACAAGTCACTTTTGGATGGGCTGACGCAGACGGACATTGACAACTGGAACGGGGCGAACGTGCTGACGAAGGACAACATGGAGCCTTACGAGCCGAGGGGCGAATATCAGCCGGCTACGGTGCGATTTGTTCTGGACAGGGTGGTTGCGATTGGGGCGGCAGACATGCAGGCGCGGATCTACGACCCACAGAACCGGCAGGCGGACATCTTCGGGGAGATGGACCGCACAGCGGCGGCACTGCGAAAGGAAATGGCAGCGGTCTCGGAGGATGCAAGATACATCATTGACGATGTGACCGGGGAGAAATACCGGCTTGGGGTTTCGGGCGGCGGCTTATATTACAGGAAGGAGGGGAAGGCATGAACGAACCGATTTTTATTGCGCGGCAGGACACGCTGGAGCAGGAGATTCTGCCGGCACACTGGCTGGCGCAGTACAAGCTTTTCGGGGAGGAAAGCTACACCTTTCAGGACAAGGGGATTTGGAAGAAGCTCTGCATGAGCAGTGCTGCGGCAAATGACAGGGACATACACGCGGCGGCACTGGAGGAAATGCTGACAACATTTTCTGCGGAGCACACAGGGAAATGGATGCTGACGGTTTACGGGATGGATGCGGCGGTGCTGGAGGGGCTTGCAAGCATGGCGGCGATTGCGGCAAACGGCACAGCCATGGGGGCGATTGTAGACAATGCGCTTTTGATGCACGCCATTGCAAACAGCGAGACAGCCATGCAGGCAATCAGCAGAAGCCAGACGGCAATGCAGAGGATTGCAAACAGCACCACGGCGATGGATGCCATCAGCGGAAGCCGAATTGCGAGGGGCGCAGTGCAGGCTTCACCCTACTACAACAGCTGCATCAAGGAGAATGATATGGCGATTGCCAAAATGGTGGTTAGCTTTGCGAACCTCGCATCTGCAGGCTACTCCGGCATGGCAGGAGTAGCCGCAGATGCGACCGCTATGAACGCAGTCGCTGCGAGCTCTGTGGCAAGAAATGCGATTTCGGCTTCGCCCTACTACGATGCAAAAATCAAGGAGAACGATATGGCGATTGCCAAGCTGGTGGTTGGCTTTGCGAACCTCGAATCTGCACGCTATTCCGGCTGCGCCGGAATGGCGGCAGATTCGACAGCCATGACCGCAGTTGCTGCGAGCAGCACAGCCATGACCGCAGTTGCTGCGAGCAGCACAGCCATGACCGCAGTTGCTGCCTCCGGTGTTGCGCTGAAGGCGATTGCACAGGCATACAAGAATACTGCAAATATGCTGCAATTCCTGAAGGCGGTGAATGCTTCGGATACGCTGATCAAGCGCATTTATACCACACTGACGAACGTAACTGCACTTTTTGGCGCAACACAGCTTGGCGGACAGGATAGTGTTGCGGATGCGAATAGCTGGGCAACCACTTCCGCAGCACCCAATGCCTTTTTGGCGTGTGCGTGCGGTTATTACAACTCAGGCGGCGCGAACGTGGATGTGACATACAACGGGACAGTGATTGCACAGAACAAGACGGGCACAAGACAGCCGGGCAGCGTAACAAGCACGAACGTGAACGCCATCACGATGGCACCCTCCACATTTACCGAAAATGGCGATGGTTGGCTGGCAGTGCAGAAATTTACGGCGAAATAAGGGGGTGAAGGAGCATGAAAGGATTTTTGAAGGAATTGCAGGAGGGCAATGCCGCAGGCGGCTTTGAGACAGTACGCACGGGGGAGGTTGCCCTCACGCCGAACAAATGGCATACCATGGCGGTAATCAGCGGAACGGGAAAGCTGCTGCAGGCGGATTTGTTTGGGTGTATTCCATACAATTCTTCAGGTGCGAATATTGGCGAAGGTGCTTGGGATATGCGTATTCTGATAGACGGAGAGATATTTGCCGATGTGCGGATGGCTGTAGCCAGTACTAATTATGGCATGGTTGGACATCTGCTTGCAACGGACTTTACCTACCTTTTGCCGAGCTTGGAAGGGAGAAATACGATCTACCAGCGGGATCTTTTCGGAAATTTGCAGGTAGGAAACAGTTGGGTCAATATTCTGGCGGAAAAGATTACGGAAGGAAAGGGTTTCAGCAGTTCCGCAACCGACCGGAAGGATGGTTACATGAACGTGATTCCGTTTATCGGATACCTTCCTTTTCAACGCTCTTTGGAGATACAGATGGCTTTTCTTTTTACGAATCCATCGGAGACATTGCCGGAGGGACGGCAGTGCCTTGGGAGCGTGGACATTGCCTATCAATTAGACGAGAAATGAGGTGGAGCGGATGCAGAAGGAAGAAGCGCACGCAGGCAGCGTGGAGCGGCACTATAAAAACGGTGCTACGGTACGATTTTTAAAGGGAGAGCCGCCGAAGGAGCCTGAGCCGGCGCAGGAGACACTGACGGAGGCGGAGCAGGCGATTTTGGAGACAGCAATCAATGTAGACTATTTGGTCTGCTTACAGGACATGGAAGCGTGAAAGGAGAGAAAAACATGATTTATGCAAGAATTAAGAAGCTGATTGAAAAGGGTGCTTACGAAAAGGAGGACATGCTGAAAAAGCTGGATGTGTTCCTGCTGATGAACCGCATCACAGAAGAACAGTATCAGGAGCTGGTCGGCATGATGGGATGAAAGGAGACAGGCGCATGACGGGTGCATTTTGCAAGGTAAATATGATTGGCGGCGCGCTTTTGGCGGCGATGGCGGCGGTATTAGGGAAATACTGGTTTCTCTTTGCCGGCTTTCTGGCGTTCAACCTCATCGACTGGCTGACCGGCTGGGCAAAAAGCCGCATGAAGGGGGAAAGCTGCAGCAAGGTTGGCGCAATCGGCGCGATGAAGAAGGTCTGGTACTGGGTGGTGATCGCCATCGCCTTTTACATCGGATATTCCTTTGCGCAGATGGGCGAGACCATCGGCGTAGGGCTTGGCTTCATGCAATTTATCGGGTGGTTCGTGCTGGCGAACTATCTGGTAAACGAAATCAGAAGCATTTTAGAGAACTTGGTGGAAATGGGCGTAAACGTGCCGCCTATGCTGATTAAGGGACTGAAGATTGCAGCGGAGCGGATTGACGCTGCGGCAAGCATCGGGGGCGAGGACGATGGCAAATAAGACGAAGGCATGCAGAGACATTGGCGCGCTTTTGCCTGCGGCGCAGGCGGCGTGCAGGGCATTTCTGCGTGAGTGCGAAAGGGAAGGGCTTGCCGTTCTGATTACGGAGACCTACCGCACACAGGAGCGGCAGGACTACCTTTACGCACAGGGCAGGACGAGAGCCGGCACGATTGTGACATGGACGAGAAAAAGCCGCCACACCGGACGGCTGGCGTGGGATATCTGCAAGAACAGAAAAGGGCAGGAATACGCCGACGCGGCATTTTTCGACAGATGCGGAAGGATTGCGGCGCGGCTGGGAATCACATGGGGCGGCAGATGGGACACGCCCGACCGTTCCCATTTTGAGGTAACGAGCGACTGGAAGGAAAAGAGGGAGACAGAGATGGAGAAGCGTTACGAAACGCTTGCGGAGGTGCCGAGCTGGGCAAGGGAGCTGGTGCAGGAGATGCTTACAAGAGGATGCTTTGCAGATCCGCACCGACTGCACCTGAGCGAGGACATGCTACGGACAATGGCACTGACAGACAGGCTTTTAAAAGCAAGGGAGGGAAGGAAATGAACGAACCTTTAACATTACTGAAAAGCCCCAGAGACGAGAGGGACTGGCATTACGGCAGAATCGTATGCGCAGGGGGAGAGCTGCCGGCGAGGGTGAGCCTGCGGCAGAGCTGCGGCCCGATTCGCAGACAGGGCAAGAGCGGCTTTTGCCACAGCTTTGCAGGGACTGCGCTGAAAAATTTGCAGGAAACGCAGGACTGGGGCGAGCGGAAATACAACTTTTCCCCTCTGGGGCTTGCCAAAGCGGTGAAGGCGAGAGACGGCATTGCCTTCACAGAGGGCAGCACGCTTTTAGACGTTTGCAAGGCATTATGCAGTGATGGGGTTTTTGATGAGGTATTTTACCCCTTTGCAAGCTATGACCAAGAGAGCTTCAAGAAAACAGGCAAGCTGACCTTTCCCCCGATGGCAGTATCGGCGGAGGAGGAGGAGCACCTTCCGAAATATTACTGCAAAAACTATGCGAGGGTGGACACGCTGGAGGAAGTGAAGCGCGCTCTCGCCAATCAGAATCCCGTGCTTTTAGGGATGACCTGTTCGGAGGAAATCTATTCGCCCACAGAAGGATGTATCGGACTGCCTTTAGGGACATTCCTGATCGGCGGACATGCCGTGCTGATTATCGGCTACGATGACACGAAGGAGCGGATGATTCGCGGCAGACACTACAAGGGCTTTCTGGAATGCCAGAACAGCTGGGGCGAGGACTGGGGCGACAAGGGCTTTTTCTGGATTCCCTACGAATACATCACCTACCGCACGAAGGACCTAGGGATGGGGTTTGTGATGGACATGTACACCACGATTGACCTTGCAAGGGAGGATTTGCAGGGGACGGCGGTGGAGCTTTTCATCGGGAAGGACAAGGCATTTGACGACGGGAAGGAGATTTCCCTTGACCAGCCGCCCATTGTAGACGAAAAGACGGGGCGGACGCTTGTGCCCCTGCGCTTTGTGGGCGAGAGCCTCGGATGCAGGGTGGAATGGCTGGCAAAGAGCCGCCGCATTATCATCCGCAGCAGGGCGCACGACATTGAGCTTTCCATCGGCAGCCAGACGGCACTGGTGGACGGCGGCAAGCGGCTGATGGAGCAGGCACCCATCCTTGACGAGAGAACGGGGCGGACACTGGTGCCCCTGCGCTTTATTGCGCAGACGATGGGGCATGCGGTGCTCTGGGACGGAGAACGGAGAAAAATCACTATTTTGAAATAGTAATAAGGAAAGCGACGATGCGCATTTGCAAAGTCGCTTTTTTCTTGCAAAAAAATAAGGAGGTGAGATCTTGGCAGGCTATTATAACCCGAAAAAGGACTACGCGGCAGCCATCAAGTCGGAAAAAAACCCTGCAAAGCAGGCGCAGCTGAAAGCGGAGAGACAGAACAAGATTGATGCCATGAACGCCGCAGGGACGAACAAAAAGGGCTACACCAACAGCATTTACGGCGGCTCTTACAGCTCTTCCGGAAAGGGAAACGCTTCCTCCGGCGGAGACGGAAAGGGAACCGGCAGCGGCGGCTATTTTGACAAAAATCTGGACTACGCGGCAGCCATCCGGAACGAGAAAGACCCTGTGAAGCAGGCGCAGCTGATTGCGGAGCGGCAGAACAAGCTGAACTGGATGAACGCGAGCGGAACGAACACGAAGGGCTACACAAACGACATTTACGGCGGGATGCCGCAGACAAGCGCACCGCAGGGGCAATACCGCAGCACGGAGGCGGCACTGAACAACACGAACAAGGCGGCAATACAGCCGACAGCGACCACGCAGACACAGACAACGGCGGCGGCAGAGGCGGAAAACCCGACCGCGCCGACCTCCTTCGGGAGCACGGACGCGGCGCAGCGGGCAGCCCTACAGGCTTACATCACAAGACAATACGCCCACCAGAAGGCGGAGAGCGGCGAGGGAACCTACAACGGGGACGGGAGAATGAGCCTTCCCGACCAGGGGCTTTTAAAAAGCTATCAGCAGAAATACAACGAGGCGAAGGCGGCAGGCGACCAAGGCGGCATGACAGCGGCGCACAGCGCGGCAGAGAAGCTGAGGGACAACTACAGATATTATCCCTTAGCAAACAGCAACGGCTACGGCTTAGGCGAGAACGACATCGGCTGGGTACGAGATTTGGTGGTGCGCGGTGACGAGCTTGGGAACAAGATTGTAGACCAATACAACAGGGGTACCTTTACGACAACGACCTATGACAAGGACGGCAATTTTGTGAACCGATACACCGGAGGGGACATTGCCGGACACGATGCACGGGTTGCAAAGGAGATGCAGAGAGTGAACGAGAAATTAGCGGGAAAGGAAAACAACACCTTTGCCTTCCGGCTTTCCGACCCGAATGATGTGAAGCTTTCCAATGCGGAGCTGCTGGCAAAATACGGCGGCGGCATTACGGAGGGGAACAACGGTATCGGGCTTTACACTGCGCCGAACGGAGTGGCTCTGAAAACAGCATCCGGCGGCGGGAACAACGGCATGGCGGCAAGCGGCACGCCACTGACAGCGGCAGGCTACGGCACAGGACAGGACGCGGCGGCAAATTCCGTTTACGGGCAATTCGGCTACTTCGACCCGAACAAGGACTATGCGGCGGCGATAAAGAACGCAAGCAGCACGCAGGAGATGGTGCAGCTGGAGAAGGAGAGGCAGAACAAGCTGAATTGGATGAACGCGAACGGGACGAACAAGGGCTACACCAACAAAATCTACTCCAATTATGACAATCTTTTCGGAGAGAGAGAGCCCTTGCCCGAATACAACGGCATGACGAAGGACGAGCTTTTCGGCGGCTACAACGAGATGGCAGAGAGCCTTGCGGAGCAGAGGAAGGCACTGCTTTCCGCCGCACTGGCGCAGAACCGGACGGAGCAGGAGAAGGCAAACGGCAATTATGACGAGCTGGCAAGGCAGGCATACATCCTGAAGCGGCAAAACGAAAACGCACTGCCGCAGCAGCTGGCGGCACTGGGCATCAGCGGAGGCAGCAGCGAGAGCGCGAACCTTGCGCTTGCGGCGAACTACGAAAACAGCCTTGCAAGCAACGAGCAGGCAAGGCAGCAGGCATTGAGAGACTATGCTTTGCAGGCATTGCAGGCGCGTACACAGGCAGACAGCGACATCAGCGGCTATTATGCGGACGCAAAGCAGCAGGCTATGAACGCATGGCAGAGCGAGGCGGCGAACCGAAACAGCTGGAACCAATGGGCGGCGAACTACAAGCAGGGACTGCGGGAATACAGCGACAGCATGAACAGCCAGACCTATCAGGAGAATCTGGCAAGCAAACAATATGCGGACACACTGCGGCAGCAGCAGATTGACCTTGCATTGCAGATGGGCGATTACAAAAAGCTGGCGGCAATGGGCTATGACGTTAGCTATTTGAAGCGGATGCAGGATGCAGAGCTGGAGCAGCTTGCACTGGATGCAATGCTGACAAGGGCGAACATCGCTAAGGTGAACAGCAGTGTGACACGAGGGAGCGGCGGAGGGACAAAAGGCGGAGGCGGTGACAAAGACGAACCGCCAAAGGAAAGCCTGACGATTACAAACAGAGATAACGGTGCGGCATATTATGTGCCCGGCTTGAGATGGGTTTCCTATGCGGACTTAGACAAGATGGTGAATGCCGGGACGGTGAAGGAAACGGTTGACGGCGGCAAGGTGACTTACAAGAAGGTTTGGTGAGGAAAATGAGCAGAAATCCATCTGCGAAAAGTTTATTGCAGAATAAAATTTCCAACAGCAAGGGTTCTTTTAACCCGCATACAGGCAAGCTTGCGGAGGAAGAACGGGGATATGACCCGAAGGAGCAGCAGAAAAAGGCAACGAGAGAGGCGAAGGCAGCCAAGGCGGCAAGGCAGGCGGAGAAATCCGCCTCTTTTTCTGCTTTGCGTTCCGGGGGGCAGCCTGTGGATGTGGTGTTGGACACGGGGCTGGTAAGCTCTATACGAGATTACAGAAAGCGGCAGGCGAAAAAGGTAAAAACGCCCGTGAAGGGGACGATTGGCAGAAAATACGACCCCGAAAAGGGCTTTACTGTGCAGGGGCTGACCGTGCGGCCGGAGCGGAGCAATGCGAAAAACGAGAAAACAAGGCTTTACCAGACGTATGACAACCTTCTGGATGAAAAGGAAATCAGGAAAAAATACAACTATGTGGCGCAGGATAAGGAACTGGACTACAGGACGATGCGGCGCGCGGTAAACAACGGCATGCGCGCGGTCGGGAAAACGCTGGACACGGCAAAGGGGGACTATGCGGAGCTGCAGAAGGTTGCCAAGCTGCAGGCGCAGCTGCAGGGGCGGCTGAAAAGTGCCTCTTTCGTATCCGGACTTTTTGAGGGGATGGCAGGAGACAGCACGGATGCGGCGGTAAAGCTAATCGGGAATGATGCGCTTAAGAAGCAGAACGAGGCGATGCAGGAGCTTTTCAAGCAGACGCAGAGCAACCACAAGGGCATGGCGGCGGCAGGCAGGCTGACCGGAGAATTTGCGAAGGCAGGCGCAGGCTACATGACCATCGGCAAGGCGGCGGAGGAAGCGACCCTCAAGGGCATGGGCGCGCTTGGCAGGAGGATGACGGCAAGCACAGCACCGGACATTGCACAGAAGGCGGCGGCGAAAATTCTGCTGAACCCGAAAAACGCGAAGGCGGCGAGAGTGGCGGCAGGGCTTCTGGGACAGCAGGCGGCGGACACAATGGTGAACACGCCGATGACGATTGCGGCCGGGATGGCAGACGGAAAGAGCCGCAAGGAGATTGCGAAGGACATCGGCAAGCAGGAGGCAATGGATGCGGCGTTTAACATGGGGCTTGCGGCACTGGGAGCCGGGGCGAAGAAGGCAGGACAGGCATTTGAAAAGGCATCCAAGAAGGGCCCGATTGCAGGGATTGATTTTGAAAAAATGGGCTATAAGATGGCAGATGTTGACGATGGGATTTTAGAGCACATGGAATATCTAAAAAACAATCCGACTGACAAAAAAATCGACTATGCACTCTCTCCTGTAAATGAAAGAATGGCAAAGGATGTTAGCAATCTGGTTGGCTTTGATATTAGTGGATATGGAAATAATCTGAAGCCAAACGCATTTGACCATGTGAACAAAAGGCATGGTGCAGATGGTATTCATGACAAAAGTATGGCAAATCCTAAGGATATTGCAAAGGTGCAATATATTCTGGATAATTATGATGACGTTGCTTTGGACAAAAAAAGAGCTGCTGGGTTTACAGACAGCAACGGGAAGCTTTCTCAAAAGGTGGTATTCAAAAAACGTATCAATGGCACATACTATGTTGTGGAGGCGGTACCGAATACAAAGAAAAAAAGAATGGAAGTCATAGGGACATTCATGCAAAAGCCGAAAACAAAAAAAGAGAACGTGCTGCCCGGAGATGTAACAAGCCCCTCCGTTACGTCCAAAAACGCAACTGCACAATTCTCTATTGATACTATACCAAAGGTGGCGGAAGATGTCAAGGGAACAGATGCGGCAGGAGCGACTGCGAACACTGCCAGAGAGGAAACGATTCAGGCGGCGGCAGAGAGCATGGCGGAGAACCGAAACGTGCTGGCGGAGAGGATGACACCGGAGGAAGTGAAGCAGCTGGAGGAAAGATATTTCCAACTGCAGAACAAGGACTGGCGAACGAAGGAGCTGCAAAGGATTGCGGACGAAGCAAACTACGAGCTAAAGGATGTTACCAAAGCGAATGCGGACTTTGACCGAGAGATGAACGAAATCGGCAGAACTTTGGCACAGCAGGAGGCAATGCAGACGAAGGCAGACCTGATTGCTAAGGCAAGGGCAGACATCCGAGACAGCTTCGGGATTACCGACGAGGAAGGGGAAAAACAGATTGGCGAGATTCTGCAAAAGGCGGCACAGGAAGGGAATCTCAGCAAGAAGGAGAGACGGCACCTGCTTGCACTGGTGGAAGAAAAGAGCAGGAAGAATACGGCAGATGAGGTTTCTGCGATATTTCAGCGGCTGCGGCAAACAGAGCTTCTGATTGACACGGACACAGCGGCGGACATTGCACAGATTCACAAACAGAGAGGGCAGCTCAAGGGAAAGCTAGCAAAGGCATCCATCAAGAGAGACGGCAACATTTCCGAGGTTTATGCAGGGCTTTCCAAGGAATTTCCTTTTTATTTCCCCAGAAGCATAGAAAGCACGACAGGGCAATTCAAGCAGATTTACAAAATTGCCACAGCGAGTGAGTTTTTGCAGAAGGGCGAGAAGCAGCAGACCAGAGAGACGCTGCAGCGCATTTTGCAGAACCTGACGGACGGGATGGACGTGCATGAGGCTTACAAGGAAATTACGCTGGCGGACATGGATGACTTTATTTCCAACCTTGCGGGGCAGGTAGACTATGCAAGGGCAAGCGCAGAGCAGGTGCAGGGCTGGCACAACGAAAGATACCGCCTGCAGAAGGAATTGGAAAAGGAGAACCTAGAATGGAAGGCACTGAACGCAGAGCTAACGCAGGACGAGGAAACGCTTTTACAAAATGCCATTGACGGAAAAATTTCCGCAGAGGCCCTGAAACGGCTTACCGGGGACAGATTCGGCATGCTGGAGCAAAGATACGAAAGCGGAAAAGCATTGGCGGACATGGACAAGAAAATCGGCGGATACAAGCAATTCCTTTCCGAGAGGAGACAGCGGAAGGCTGCCGATGCCGTAGGGGAGATTACCCTTGCGACAGACGGGAAAAAGGGCTGGAAGGACAAGGCACTTGGTCTGCAATATGCAACGGAAACGCAGGAGAGAAACCTTTACGACATTGCGCCGGACAGAGAAACCGCCGACAGAGTGATTGACACAATATTTGCGCCGATACACGAAAACGAGAGAAAGCGCGTGCTGATGGTCAACGATTATGCAAAGAAGCTGAACGCACTTGGCATTGACACAAGGAAGAACATTGACATTCAGCTGCCGGACGTTGCGGAGAGCAAAATCAGCGAAAGCACACTGATACACTGGCTGGGGGAAAAGAGATACGATTTGCAGGAAATGAAAACCGAATTCGGCAAATCCAAAGCGTATCAGGAATTGGCGGAGCAGATCCACAGGGTGGAAAATAGCCTGAGCGAGGAGCAGCTGGGGAGAATCAACAAAGGGATTGCGGAGCTGCAGCAGATTCTCAAGGAAATGTGGCCGATGCTGAACGAAGCACGCATCAAAGAGGGATACGACCCGATTGGTTGGATTCCAAACTATTTCCCCCATGCGAAACTCAACGACCCGAAGGACCCCTTGCAGAAAACAGCGAGCCTATTCGGCATTGACCTGACGGACATGGAGCTGCCGATGGACATTGCCGGAAGGACGGAGGACTTCAAGCCGAGAACGCAATGGAGCGGAAACGTGCTGCAAAGAAAAGGGAAGGCTACCGACTATGACGCTTTTCGTATCTTCGACCAATACATCGAGGGGGCTTCCAACATCATCTACCACACGGATGACATCAGCAATGTGCGCGCACTTTCCGACCACTTGCGATACAGCTTTTCCGAGGAGAGCGTGAAGAAGCAGATTGATGAAATTTACAAGAACAAGAGCCTTTCCATCGAGGATAGGAACAAGAAGATTGCCGAAATCTATAAACAGAACGCAAAGAACCACAAGCTGCAGAATTATGTGCAAAATTTGGACGAATACGCAAATCAGCTTGCCGGAAAGAAAAGCAAACTCGACCGTGCAGCTGAAGCGCTTCTGGGGAGAAAATTCTACAAGGCGGTAACCGGCATCAGCAACAGGGTTTCGGGAAACATGGTTGCCGGCAACATCGGCAGTGCGCTGACGAACATCATCCCCATTACGCAGGGCTTAGGCAGAACGAGAACGACCAGCCAGCTGAAGGGGCTGGGAGAAGCACTGCTTTACATGAAGAACGGGGAAATGGACGAGCTGACAAGGAAAAGTGCCTTTCTTGCGACCAGAGGCGGCACAGAGCGCACCTACAAGAACTGGCTGCAGAGGCTGGAGACAAAGGGCGGCAATCTGAACCCTCTGCAATGGATGGAGGCGGCGGACACCTTTGCGACACAGGCAGTTTGGCGGGCGAGATATCACGACAACCTGAAGGACGGGATGGGAGAGCTTGCAGCCATTAAGGAGGCAGACACCTTTGCCAGAAACCTTTTTGCCGGAAGAAGCAAGGGCAGCATGCCGACGATTTTCAACTCCAAGGTGCTGAAGCCGCTGACGGCGTTTCAGCTTGAGGTAAACAACAGCTACCGCAACATGATTAAGGACATTCCGCACGAGGAAAAGACGCTTTACCGCAAGATGCGTTCCTACATGGGCATTGTGATTGGGGCTTACATGTTTAACGATGCTTATGAGAAAATCACAGGCAGGAGAAGTGCATTTGACCCCCTTGGGATGGCAGACGAGGCTTTTGGCGATGCAACAGGGGAAGGCATGCGGAACACCTGGGACATTCTGGGGGATGCCATAAAGGGGGACGGCGTGCAGCTGACGGAAAAAAGGGAGAAAAAAGCTCCCTCTGCCGTGATTCAAGGGGTGACAGATGAGCTGGCCGATAACACGCCCTTTGTCGGCGGGTTATTCTTTGACGGGGGACGTATTCCGTTGAAATCTGCGATTCCACACCCGATTAAAGGCGGAAAGCACATTGCGGACGCAATGCGAGGCGAGGAAAGATGGGGGAAGGCGTTGCAGGAAGCCAACAAAGAGGCGATTTCACCGCTTGCCACCTACATGATGCTGCCGATTGCGGGCGGACAGGTGAACAAGACCATAAAGGGGCTTAACATGATGCGAAAGGGCGGCAGCTACACCCAGACGAACAAGGGGGAGCGGCTGCAGTTTGCGGTGGACAAGGACAAGAAAACAAACTGGCTGCAGGCGGCACTTTTCGGGAAATGGGCAGTGCCGGAGGCACAGGCGCACATGGAGAAAAACCGAACCTTGAACGAAAAGAGCACGGAGCTTTACAAGGAGCTATTGCAGACGGGGGCAAAGAACACCACAGCCTTTGAAAGCATCAGCAAAATGAACCGAGAGGACAAGGGGAAGGAGAAGCGCAGAGCGATTCGCAGCGCACCACTGAGCGCGGAGCAGAAGGCAATCCTTTACAGAAGTATTCTGGATGATGACCAGAAGGACAAGGAGATTCTGGATTACTTTAGCTGGACAAACAGCATGGGCAAGGTTGCGGACTACCTGATGCAGGCGGCGGACTACAAAAGCGATACGCCGAAAAAGGTTGCTTTGCAGTATGCGGAGATTTCGGACGATGAGAAGGAATACATCTACATGGAAAAATTTGTGCAGAAAGACAGCAAGGAGAAGGAGCGGAGCAAGATCCGCACGCTGCGAGACGCAGGCATTGGGATGAATGATTATTTGAGAATCCGAATGGAATACGGACAGCTATACAATGAAAAAGGGATGAAGGGAAAAGAGAAGCAATATGCGCTGGTGGATCTGATGAATGAGCTTGGGCTTACGGCTGCACAGCAGGCGAAGGTGAAGGAGTTATTCTTATTCGGCGGCGGATACACTACAAAGTGGAAAATTTAACCCGGAAATGAAAAGAAAATTTGCAGAAAAGGGGGTTTTTCTTTACACCCCCTTCTGCGAAACATGCTATAATAGCAGTGCCGAGACAGAAAGTTGTCAGGTTTCTTTCTCATTAAGCTGTAGAGCAGCATTTTTTCCCCTTGCCGGGGCAACCCGGCACTAACGCAGCAAGAGAATGGGCACAAGCGAGTGCGCCGGTTCGATTCCGGCAGCTGCGAAGAAATCCTATCTCCTTTAAACTGATAAGCTGAATATGCCCCGATGCGGCATTGCGGGGCGAGAGATTGAAAACCGAAAGGTTTTGCAGGGAGCGGTGCATCTGATGCGCTACTCCTTATTTTTTTGGGGAAGTTATCAGAAAAAGCTGATTTGTGATAAGTTGGAGGGAGGATGCGAAGGATAGTTGTTGGTTTTCATGAGGAAATGAAACTAAAAGCCCCATCAAGGATGGGGCTTTTAGTTTGTGATTCTGCTGTATGAAGGGGATAGTTGATAGATGTGACACTCGTATTCCTCTGTAGCAATGTCATTCAGCGTTGCTTTTGCCTCGGGCGTTACCATCGTAAATTTCTGGCTGAGATACCGCAGGGATGCACCCAGCTCGCCATCTGCACCCCCATACTTCATTAGGATATAGGTTTATTGGTCAATTAAAAACAGCTCAAGGCTGCTATCATGTTTATGAAAGATTATCTTATCACAGATAGATTTAAACGCTTTTCGTTTATCTTCCATCTGGCGGGAATCATCACGCAGGATTTCAATAACGGATGCAATTTTTGTTGAAAAGGCGGCTTGGTCGAAGGGCATATTCTGCTGTTCTTCAATCTCTGCGATATGCTCCTTCAATTCTGCGATTTCCTTTTCGATATTCATTTTATTGGAGCGGTATTCCTCCAGAGTATCAATATCATTCAAGTAGGCATCCTTTGCTTTTTTCAATCGCTGCTGTGCTTTGGTAAGGAGCGGCATATAAACATCCAGTTCATCGGATGCAGGGAGTTCGCGCCGTATGGTGTAGCGGTAGCCTTCGGTATCCGGATGCGCGGCAATTTTTTCAAGTTCGGATAAAATAGCAGGAATCAGTCTGTTCGATGAAACGGCGTGGGAATCATGGCATTGCCCATGACAATATCCTCCGCACTGAAATTGAACCGCACCGTTTTTATATTTTGCACCGACAACCAAGCTGCGACCGCAGGAGGAGCATTTTACCATGCCGGAAAGCCAGTGAATCCCTTCCGTTTCGGGGCGTTTGTGTTTATAATATGTTCTTTTTTCGCTCTTGAAGCGAGCAGCAGCGGCATCCCAGATTTCCTTTGAAACAATGGGTTCCCAGTCACCTTTTGCAACGATAGAGGCTGAATCATTAAAATTTCGATTGATTTTTTTTCCGGGTGTCCAACGCAGATAGCCTTTATACACAGGGTTTTTGAGAATGTATTGGATAGTTCGGTGTTCAAATACGTTGCCCCTGTGGGTACGGTAGCCCATTTGGTTCATCTGACGGGAGAGGGCGAACATGGAAGTGCCTGCGATGTATTGCTCAAAAATATAGCGAATCATCTTTGCCTCCTCCGGAACGATGGTGAGGCTTTTGTTTTCGTTCTTATATCCGAAGGGAGCGGTTGCCTGCCATTCGCCTGCCTGTGCCTTTTTAATCATGGTCTTATTAACTTCTTCTGCCAAATTCAGAGAGTAGTATTCCGCCATAGCTTCAAGCATGGATTCGTAGATAACGGCGAATTTATCATCCTGTGGGATAGGCTCTTTTACGGAGATTACCTTCACGCCGTCCTTTTTCAGCAGGGCTTTATACAGAACGGAATCCTCTTTATTTCTGGCGAAACGGTCAAATTTATGTACGATGATATATTGAATGTGATTGGATTTTTTTCGGGCCTGCCGAATCATGGCTTGAAATGCAGGGCGCTTATCGGCGCGCTTGCCGGAAATGCCCTCGTCCATAAAAATAAATTCTTCGGGGATATGATAGCCGTTTTGGGTGGCGTATTCTTTAATATCCGCCAGCTGAGCGGCGGGGGAATAATCGGTTTGCTCATCCGTAGAAACGCGGACGTAAGCAGCTGCGATAATCATAAAAAAAGACCTCCTTTTGCTTATAAAAATGTATAGCAAATAAAGCGGTCTTATGATACAATACTTTTGCGAGTGGTGGTTGCATCATGCGACTGCCTCATGAATCCTCTTTCCTGTTGGTAGCGGGAAGGGGGATTTTTTTATTCAAATCCGCAGATTTTGCGGGTTTTGCTCAAAATTGAGCGAAACTGCATTATTTGCGGTAATTTCTGATGAAATCATCGAATTGTTCTCTTACTTTTCTTTCTGCCGGATGCAGATTAAATTTATTCCTCCAGTAGAGCTCCTGCATCCGCTGTGCTCTGATTGCAGCAGATTGGCGGCTGACATGGCAGAGGCTCATAATTTCTGCGGCGGTATGTATATCCAATGCCGCAAGGACGGTGGCAGGCATGAGAATGTCTCTGGCAAATACATTCGCCTCAATCTCCTGTGTATCCGTCTGGCTGTCGATTTCGCTGTTGCGATAATGCACTTGGCTGATTTCGTGGTTTAGGATACCGTGACCGAGTTCGTGCGCCACAGTGAAGCGGCGGCGGTTCCGGCAATGGATTTTATCGTTTATGAAAATTTCTTTTTTACCATCAAGATAGACAATGAACCCATCGCCATGTGAAACATCTTCTTTCAGCAGTCCGATAAGGTTGGTTTTAGAATATGGGTGAATGTGTAAATCGAAATGCTTTGCGATTTTCCACAAATCAACAGGCAAGCTGTTAATGCCGCACGCAATCAGGACCTCCCATGATTTATTTCTTGCATTTTTGTAGTGTTCATACATTTACAATAACCTCCTATACTCGATAGAGATTATTGTAAATTGCTGCAGGGGTTAGTTCATTAGGGGATTACTGGAAATCAGCAGAGGTCATGATCTTCTTCATAATCGTCAAGGTCAAGCTGTTTCGCCCATTCGATAGCATCTGCCTTTTTCACTTTATATTTGCCGCCGCGGGCAACCAGCTCTATATATTCAGAATCTTCATCTTCAAGTGTGGCGGCTTTGTTTTCTTTTTCTTGGGCTTTTTTGCGTTCAGATTCCTTTTCAATAACGGTGTTGACGAGGTCTTTCCCGTAATCATCTAAAGCGCTGTATTTTTTAGCTACAGACATCGTGGAATCATCTGGAATAGAGTAGTCTATTTTCATTTCGGAAAATACTTCGAGAATGTTATTACATTCATAAATCTTGCATAATTCAATGAAGATGTCTGCATTTGGCATGTTAGCTCCGTTTTCGTAGCCGTATAATGTTTTGTCGGAAATTTCAAACCCGGCAAGATGCAACTTCTGGATAACGGTTTTTGTAGAGTATTTTTTTGCATTTCTCAATAGCTTTAATTTTTGACCGATACTATTCATTTTTCTCCCTCCGTTTAATCAAAATATATATCGAAGTTATCGTTTTGTCAATAAAAATCTCTAAAACAAAGAAAAAAGTTGTAAAAATGATTGACATTCTCTGAAATATAGAGTATTTTAGTAGTGAGTTCTTTGATACAGAGAATTTATTAGTTAAAACAAAGAATAAAAAAGGAGGATGGACAATGGCTCTGATTTTTATAGTGACAACCATTATTTGTGCAGCAGGATGGGTGGTAACTAGAGTTTCATTGATAACAGTTCTGTGGTACATGAACGAAAGAAAATACCCTTTTCCAAATGATGCAGAAATGAAAAAGGGTACCAAATATGCGATTAAACATTTTTTGAAGAAATAGATGATGTGTAAGATTGAATTGCGGCACTAGCGATTCCGGATGCGACGGATTGAATTGCATCCAGAGAATAGTTTCGCAAGGCTTTTAGACAGTGCTGTATTTTTGACCAGTTCTTATCATCTTTAATCTGGTTCAAAAATTCATGTCCTTGAAAAGTAATGAAGTTGACACAGCAATCCAAGGAGTTACTAAAAGAGGATTTGCTCATATTGATAAAGCCGGCTTGTTCAAGATTAGAGAGTGAGTAGTAAATTTCCGGCTTGCTATACTGAGCATTTTCTTTGCAAATTTTTTCAAACCAAATGCCGTTGGATTCTACATCGTTATTTTCATTAAGTATGTAGTAGTCGCAACTTTCAAGGTACAACAAAATATCGCGAAGACAGTTATTGTTTAATCTCATAAGAACATCTCCTTTCTTTTTTTTAAGAATAGGAGTAACGGAGAAAAATGTCAATCTCGAGAAAGAAAAGGCACAAAAGAAAGGAGGGTGATAAAAATGTATACGGAAAAAGTTGCGAAATATGTAGCTGATAAAGGGATAAGCATTAAAAAAATATCGGAACGAACAGGTATTCCTTATACTTCGCTTTATAACAGTTTAATGAATACCAGACGAAAAAGAGAGTTGAGGGCAGATGAATTTATGGCGGTGTGCATTTTCATCGGTGTTGACCCGATGCTCTTTGCAGACAAAGACGCAAGCTGAGGAGGTATCGCATGGAAAATAAAAAAACCGCTCCTTCAGATGGAACGGAAAGCAGGTTTGAGATAGTTAAGCAATATGCAGATAATGAGATTTGCTCTGTAGGATTATTGATTTCTTTATCGGTCCGCGGTTGGTGTGAATTTTCAACACAACCGTTTTACCCTCAGCTATTAGAATATCTTCGCAGTTTAGAAACTCAAGATAGCACAGATAGCCCTGCTGAGGAGCAAGATTAAGAGGAAACATAGGGGTATTGATTGCACATTCGTTTTTTCCTCTGATTTTTTTAGGAATGAGTTCGCAAGGATACTCTTTTGCGGCATAGACGATTGCAACGGAATGAACTGTCAACGGGGCAGTAGATTGATTTTGGAATGATACAAAAAACTGAACAATTCTTCCGAATACTTTTGCATGGTCGATAATGGATGTTTTAATATTTTTCCTACTGGAAAGCCAGCGGCAGATAAACAAATATCCGGTACCTAGAAAAGACAGGCAGGCAACTATGTTGTAGAGGTTTTGTGTAAAAACTTCTTCTCGAAATATTTTTAAAGTATCAGCCAAAAGAAAACACATAAAATCAACTCCTTTTCCTTTTCAGCATAAGGAAGATGGAGAAAAATGTCAAGGAAAGCGAAAAAGGAGGGGATGCAATGGCAGATTTACTTGCCGCTCTCGCCCTGCTGTCCTTCGCAGGCGTAGCGGGGCTGATAGCGGTTCTGATTGCGCTGTATGCCTTTTCACTGGCATCAGAGGCAGTGAGCCGCCGCAAAGAAAATGACCGAAAGGATAGGTAGCATAGGACAAAAACCGATTGAAATAAGGTATAGAGGAGGTGTTGGATATGGCAAAAAAACCATTAAAGGTAATCACGAAGATTGTGAGAGAGGATGGGATTATCCCCTATGATTCTCTGAGCGAGCAGGAAAAAGCGGAATTTGGAAAACGTCTGAATCAGCGAGCTATTGAGGCGGTAGCGAAGGCACATGGCTATACGGTGGATTTTCTGGACGATCCGCCCGATACAGTGACGGCATGACGGGGCTTTGCCCCATGAGAAGGACAAGCTATGAAAGGATAGAAATGAAAAATCAACATATTATTCGGATGCCGAAACCGGGAAGGTTCAAAAAAGGTGTTCTGCTATCTACTGAGCCTTTATACCTTCTGGAGTTTTGCCGGAAGAACGGAGAAAGGTGCTTAATGGAGTTGACGAAGCGGCAGATTTTAGACCTTCTGGAGGAGGACGGGATCATACTGATACATCTACAGGCATCCATAGACGAAGAAGGGAATTGGAGGAAAAGAGAGGTGAGATTATGAAAAAACGCAGACGCTTGCGGAAACCGATTCGCTGGGCGTTACGGTTTGTGTGCTATGCCGTAGCGGCAATCGTAGCGGATCTGACGGTCATCGGGGCAATTCTGTATTACTTCGGAGATATGTACATTATGGCGGCTCTGGGCGTGTGCCTGGGGGTGAATATTCTGGCGGAGTATTTCTTCTTCAAGGATGAATTTCGCAGAAAGCAGGTGCAGGAATGAAGGACATAGGATGGAGCATTTACCCGAATCTGGAGAAATGGATATGGATGAACTGTAAATCCATCAGTGACTTTGCCGGAAGAATCGGGGTAGCACATAAAACGGTAACCACATTGATGAAGGGAGAGAGAGGAACAACGAAATATGTCATTGACCTGATTCTGAAGGAGACAGGCATGACATACGAAAAGTGTTTCGAAGAAAAATAAAATATCCCCTTTGGCGGTGGCACGCCTCGGGGGAAAAGATAAACAATCAATTACATAGTAGCAGAAAAGTAGGATTTATGCAATGAAAATATGACTTCTCGGAGCAGCATCCCCGAATGATGAAATAAAAATGCAACATAGAAGACTATGGCTATTCTATACAAAGATAGTCAGCCGGAACTTGGAGCGCGCAAATGAGTTTTGGGAGATTCACATGGCGTGGCTGATAAGTTTCGCTTAACCAACGCTGAACGGTAATAGGAGAAATGTTTGCCAAAAGAGCAAGCGTGCTGATATCCATATTCATTTTTTTCATAGCGTGTGTCAGACGCTCGGAAAGAATGTTAGGAAACTCCCAAAAGAAAAAGAAGAAGAAAGCAATCACCCCCTTTGACCGGGGATGCTGCTCCGAGGAGTCATACAAATCATTTTACCACAAAGCAAAAGGAATTGGAGAAAATCGGAGGTTTTGAAAATGGGAAAAATCGAGGATGCGATTAAAAAGATAAATGCAGAGATTCAGAAGGAGCCGAGTAACAGATATCTGGCACTCATCGGCGAACATATTATTGACAACATTACATCCGAAGCGGCAGCGGAAAAGGTGCTGAAGGAGGAAAAGACGCTTGCAAAGGCATTGGGCGGCATCCAAAATAAAGCATCCAAACAAAAGACAGGGAATTGCGCTGTGATTGAGGATTCTGTGGTATATGGTTGGGCAAGAGAATATTTCGGCTTAACGGCAAATCCGCAGGCATCTGCGGAAGAGGCGAAAAAGGGCGTTTGCGTCAGTTTGGAAGATTTCCTGTAAGGGGGCGAGGGCATGGATCTGAAAAAGATACAAGCAATGCCGTTTGCCCCATTCCGCAGGGAAAGCATGGAGCGGTGGAAGGTAACGGTCAAGGAGCCTGTGGTGGACGGGGAACGTCTGCTTGTGGTCGATTTTCTTGAAAACACCGCCTGTGTTTCGTACAAACGAGAAACGCCCTCCTTCCGTATCGTCTGCGCCAAGAAAAGCAGAGAGGTAAAGGGCATCACGCACGAAGGAAAGATACAGCAGAAGGTTCTGGATTCCTTCCGGAGATTCGCAGGGGAATACGCCATGATTTCCCCCAGAGAGGAAGAAGCCCTGCGGCGTTTCTTAAAAGCAGAAAAAACGGGGAATCATCAGCTGGACAATCTCTGCAAGTGGATAGAGCAAACAAGGCGGGAAATGAAGAAACGGTCAATGGAGGAACGGGGCGAGCTGATGGATGAGGACTATCGGCTTTGCCCCGAAGCTTTACCGGAGGGGTTGATTGATTACATCCGCAGAGAGGTTTTACCAAAGGATAGAGTGATTATTTATAAAAGAGGGAATGTCAACGGCATCTGCACCGTTTGCGGCACGCAGGTTCATGCCATGGGCAGACGATTTACGCAGAGCGCGTATGCCACCTGCCCGAACTGCGGTGCAAGGGTTCCTTGCGTTCTGGAGGACGGCTGTGCGTTTGCCGCAAATTACATAGAAAATATCGTTGCGGTGCAGAAGGGGACGGACGGAAAGACGGTCTTTTTCCGGCAATGGCTGCTCCGCAGAGACCATACAGCGAGGTGGGAGCATATCGAAGATTTTCTACAGGAGACTGTGCGCTATGCCATCAGAGGAGCAAAAACAGCTAAGTGGCAAAAGCAAGGCAAGTGGAACTATTACATGAAAACGGAGCGGTACGAGCTGGACGAATGGACCAGATGGAGCGACAACCGCATCTATGACGGTGGGTATTATTTTTATACAGGCGGAATAGAAGAAGCCCTGAGCGGAACGGCAATGCAGTATGCCGACCTTGACGGTTATCTTGCGGCGGAAAGACACAACAAAAATCCGATTTATTTCTTAGAATACCACGCAAAATATCCGGTCATTGAATTTCTCTGGAAAGCAGGCTATCGGAACATCGTGCATAACCGTATCTTTGGAATGTCCAAGGAAAACAGAAACGCTATCCGTTGGGAGCGGAAAAGGCTGAGGGAGTGCTTCAAATTTCCGCTGCGGATTTTAAAGCTGATGCCGCCGGAGGAATGGAGTTTGAATGATATTCAGCGCGTGAATGACCTTTGGGAAAGATACGGCGGAAAAATCACAGATACCGAGATACGGTTGGTGCTGGAATCGAAAGTGGATATACAGCTTTGGAGCGGAGCAACACCATACGCAAATGCAGGAAGGATTCTGAAATACATTAAAAACCAGACAGACAAGAGGGAAGAGAAAAATCCGGATAGAAGAATCATATCTCAGAATGATACGGCACGAGTCTATCGGGATTATTTGCAGGAGTGTGAGCAGCTGCACCTTGATTTACACGATAAGGAGATTCTTTTCCCGAAGGATTTGACAGCCGCGCACAACCGCACGATGGAACAGGTCAAATTTGAAAGAAATAAGGCAGACCAAGAGAAATTCCAAAAGGCAGTAGAAAAGCTGGAAAAATTCGCATGGGGCGAAGGAGAATTCTTCATTCGCCCTGCGAGAGAACAGATGGAGCTGATGGCAGAGGGAAAAGCCCTGCATCATTGTGTCGGCGGGTACATCAAACGTATGGCAGAGGGAGAAACCGCAATATTCTTCCTGCGAAAGGTAAGCGAACCGGACAAGCCCTTTTATACATTGGAATTGCAGAAGAAAAGGGTGATCCAATGCCGCACAGAGCATAACGCATCCTATGACAGAAAACCGGATGTGAAGAACTTTGTGGATATGTGGATGGAAAAGATTGTGAAAAAAGGCGGAAATAAGAAGGCTAAGGAGGCAGCAGCATGAACGAAATCACAAGACCGATTGAGGTCATTACACAGGAAATCAATTTTTACAAATTACAGGCAGGCAATGCCATTATCGAGATTGGGAAGCGTCTGCATGAGGCAAAGCTGACACTGCCGCATGGCGCATGGGGTGCATGGTTGCAGAATGAGGTGGAGTTCTCGGAACGTACCGCACAGAATTTCATGCGGATTGCCAAGGAATACAGAAATCCGCAGTTGATTGCGGACATGGGGAACAGTGCCACAAAGGCACTGCTCCTGCTTTCCCTGCCGGCAGAGGAACGGGAAGAATTTGTCGGCGAGGCGCATGAGATTGACGGGGAAGAAAAAACGGTTGCCGATATGACCACAAAGGAAATGGAGCGTCTGCTGAAGGAGCTGGAAGCGGAACGCACAGAAAAAGAGAAATTGCAGTCGCAGCTGGATCTGTTCCGGACGGAAAAGGATAACGCTGTGGATGCCGCCTATAAAGAAACAGAGGATAAGCTGGAAGCACTGGTTAACCAGAAGGAGGCGGCAGAGCAAGCCAAGAGAGAAGCGGAGGAGCGGATTGCCGCCATGGAAACAGAAATGGACGAGCTGCGGATGCAGGCAGAGCAGACCGCCCTTCCGGATGAATCCGAACTGGAGAGAATCCGCAGAGAAGCGGAGAACACCGCCAATCAGAGGGCAGAAGAAGCCATGCAGAAGAAGCTGGATAAAGCCAAGAAGGATGCAGAGAAAGCAAAGAAAGAGGCACAAGAGGCACAGACAGCCATTGAAGCGCATGAAGCCGCACAGAAGGAAGCGGAGGAAGCCATGCTGAAAGCCAAGGAGGAATTGGCACAGGTAAAGGCAGATACTGAAAAGAAGCTGAAAGCGGCAGGCTCCTGCATTACGGTTTTCAAGGTGCATTTTGAGGCGGTGCAGGGAGAAATCAACAAAATGCTGACCTGCATCGATGACGTAGAGGAATCCGAAGGCAAGGAAGAAGCGGATAAGCTGAGAAAGGCTCTGCAATCACTTTGCCGGAGCGTACAGGATAATTTGTAAGGAGTGAGCGGTATGACGGATAGAAGGAACAAAGGAAAGTATGAGGTCTGCACGGACTGCGGCGCACATCTGGACCATGGGGAGCAGTGCGACTGCGCATCCTCTTATGAGGAAGAAGCAGAATCAGTATATAAGGAAGAAACACGATAACACATAAAAAAAGCCCGCCTGTTGACGCAGGCGGGAAGGTCTTGGGAGACCATACATATCTACAACAAATATAACACAGAATCCTTAATTTATCAAGGGTTTTACGGTATTCCCGAGACTGTTTTTTCAAGAGGCGGCGGTCTCTTTAGACTGTCCATAAAGCAATTAACTTAATGGACACGCTCTTATTTATAAGAAGGAGGAATGGGAATGCCAAAGTACAGGAAGAAGATTCGGTCGGGGGATGTATACGAGGTGGAGGAATTTTACTCCCCTCGAACCATCGGTAAAAAATACGAAAGAGGTCGGAGCGAAAATCTGACATCCGAGGAACAGGCAAAAAGAAATCTGCAAATCGCCAGAAAGAAAATGACACGCATTATCAATGTCAATTTCAATGGGGATGATTATTTCGTTCTGCTGACCTACGGAATGGAGGTATCTCTGGAGGAGGCAAGAAAGCTGCTTGCAAATTTTCTCCTGCGGCTGAAACGGTATCGCAAGAAAAACGGATTTTCGGAATTGAAGTATGTCGCAGTAACGGAAACTCAGGGGAAGAACGGAAGGGTGCATCATCACATTGTCATGAGCGGATTTGAAGGTCTGAGCATGAAGGAGGGTTTGGAGATCCTTCTGGAAAAATGGGGGCATGGTACAGTTCTGATAAAAAAGCTGTATAAGAACCAGAAGGACAACCGCCTTGCAAGCTACATATCCAAGGAGAACATCAGAAAGGGCGCAAAGCGTTGGAGCACCAGCAGGAATCTGAAGAAGCCGGAAGTGAAGCTGGAGGTTATCAAGGAAACCAAAAGGAAGGTGTCCCTAAGACCGCCAAAGGGATTTGATGTGATTGTGCAGACCGAGGACTATTTTGCAGAAATCGGTTGGGTGCGATATATGAAAGCTGTCCGTCGGGGCGGCATGGATTACGGAGAATATGAAGGAGGAGCGGAAACAGATGCAGGGAGCAAGAACAGGCAGTCATAGCTATTCCGTTTTGCAGGGAAAAAGTAAACGCTGCTATTTTACCGGCACAGAAAACGGGCCGTTGGAGTGGCACCATATTTATTTCGGCGTAGGAATGCGGCAGATTTCCGATAAACACGGATTCTGGGTGTGGCTCAAGCCGGAATGGCACAGAGGAACGTCGGGTGTCCACGGAAGGGATGGGCATAAGATTGACTTGCGGCTGAAACAGGATTGCCAGAGAAGGTTTGAGGAAACCCATACCAGAGCAGAGTTTATGGCGATTATCGGGCGGAATTATCTGGGGGATGAACCGGAAGGAAAACCGCAAACGCCTGCGGATACAGGTGGGTTCTATTTACTGTAGGAGGTATGAACATGGGCAAAGGAATTACATACAGCACAAGCGGAAGGGACTGCCCTTGCTGCGGATGCCAAGAGAGAACTGTCGGTTGTCATGGAAAGTGTGAGAGATACAAAGCATGGGACGGGAAGCGGCAAGAGGAGAAGCTGGAGAGGTTCAGAAGGACAAGCATACTGCATGAAGCGGATAAAAGAAAGAGCGCAGCGGTAAGCCATTACAAGAGAAGGGGGAGGCAGGCATGAACAAGGTGATTCTAATGGGGCGGCTGACAAGCGACCCCAAAATGGATTGGACACGTTCAGAGGATTCCAAACAGTACGCCACATATACATTAGCAGTCAATCGGCGGTTCAAAAAGAATGGACAGGCAGATGCAGATTTTATCTCCTGCATTGCATGGGGAGCCATGGTGGAGTTTGCAGAAAAATTTATGAAAAAAGGTGCCATGTTCGCTGTTGAAGGGCGGCTGAATGTCAGAAGCTGGGAGAAGGACGGCGAAAGGCATTGGACAACAACGGTTGTTGTAGAGAATTGCTATTTTACGGGCAGCAAGAGGGATGCGGAGAATAAGCCTGTGGCGGAACAGAGCAGACCCGCAGCGGCACCGAATAAGCCCGCAAAGCAGATGGGGCTGGCGGAGCAGGAGGGGTTCTATCCCATAGACGAAACACTGGAAGATGATGATTTGCCGTTTTAAGGAGGGATAAGCATGACAAGAAAAGAAGCTCTGGAATATTTGAAACATCGTTTTATGGAGACCGGAAGTCCCTTGAACCCATCATGGGAATCATTGGAAGAACTTAAGAGACATTATGGAGCCATTGGTATAGCAATTTCTGCACTGGAACAGCATGTGCCGAAACAACCAGATCTTGAAGGTGATGGGTATGACGAGGATGGAGAGATTATATTTGACGAGTGGTTATGCCCCTGCTGCAGAACCAGATACGAGGTAGATTATGACGATTATAAGTTCTGTCCTAATTGCGGACAGGCGATTGATTGGAGTGATGAATGTGACGCTTGAAGAAAAGATTAAGCAGTTAAGAACGGCAGAAAAACGGCTCCGGAAACATCTGTCGGAGGATGATTTTGGAGTGTTCAGAAGAACTGCGGAGGGATTTGGACAGGAAGCTGACTGGCTGGAAGAACTGAAACGCTACAGGGACTTGGAAGAACAGGGGCGGCTGTTGGTGCTGCCTTGCAGGGTTGGAGATACGGTGTATGAAATCCTCGAAGAAACCGTACCAAACCACCATTTCTATATCAACGAATGGAAGGTGCAGGATGTATCGACGCAGTCTATCAAGTATGCTGACGAATGGGAATCGTATGACTATGAGAACCTGTATTTCACAAGAGAAGAAGCGGAAGCGGCACTGGAGAGAAGGAGGAAAGATAATGAATTTTAACAAGGAATACAGCGAGAAATTTGACGAGTTGCGGAAGAACAGAGTAAGGGTAAGCTTTCACAAATATGGCTCTGTGGCGGATAATTACGGGAAAGGATTTGTTCAGGCAATTCCAACCTTGGAGAAGTGTTTGGACAAATATAAAGAGACCGGAAATACAGAATATTTGTGCGATTTGGCGAACTATGCCATGTTTGAATTCATGTATCCGCAGCATCCGAAAGGACATTTTCGTGCAACAGACAGCAGGGAAAGTGCAGGGATTGTTGGGCTGAGTGTGAACGAGGCGAAGGGTATTAAGTCGTGGTAAATTTCGGAGAAATTACAAGAGCAGACAGACCATTTTAAGCAAAAACAATGAGAGAAAAAACAGGCAAATAAACATGGGAGATTACATTTTTTATCGAAAGAAAAACTGGTGGCTACCAGAGTAAAAAGAGAGGAAAGGTGCAATCAAATTCTTTCTTTTTTACATCCAAATGACCTGTATTTTTCCTAGAAAATTACGGTTTTTGGAGTGCCAAAACGGGTATTGGCAGTTTGGCATGGGTTTGGCATTTTTTGATAGGGAATATTTCCTGAAAAATCAACGTTTTTTGAGGTTTTGACGAAAATCGAAAAATCCACCTAAAGAAAAGGGGGGTAACTGGAGTTAAAAATAGCACTAAATGACCGTAGGAAAATTAACAGAGGAGGACTAAAAGTTATGATGAGCTTGCAGATGTTTTAGAATAAGTGAGAAAGAATATTGAAGAAATAAAGATTACGGGAATGAGGGGATGCAATGAAGGACAGAGATTTAAAGCTTGACGGATATAATATTTCCGGCAACCGCTACAGAGAATTAAAATACTTCTGCCGCCAATACAGAGAAAAGCAATCACTTCTGCGGTCGATTACGGAAGTCGGCTCACCTCCGCTCAGCGGTGGTGGTAGCGGCAAGCTTTCGGATAAGACCGCGAGCACAGCAATCAGAAGGGCAGAGCTGCAGCGGGACTTGGAGATGATTGAGCAGACGGCGATTGAAGCGGATGCGGAGATATATACATACATCATCAGCAATGTAGCGGACGGTGTGCCTTGGGAATATCTGGGTGTGCCATACGGAAGAACAGCGTTCTATGAACGCAGGAAAAAATTTTTCTGGCTTCTGGACAAGAAAAAATAATTGCGGACAAAAGGGACGTACTTTTGTGTTATTATGATAGCATGGAGAAAAGAGAAAAAGACCGCATCAGCGGTCCTTCTCGAAAGGATCCTTTTTCTTTCTCCAGTTGCGGTATTCGCCGGACTTCACACGTTTATCGGCAGGAGGTTCAGCATCGGCAGGGATTGCCCACTGATTCCCGATTTTGATTGCAGGGATGCGACCATCCTTAATCAGCTTGCGGACATTGCCGACATCCTTACCGAATTTCTGGGCGAATTGGGTAACAGAGATATACTCATTTTCTGGCATTATGCAGAACCTCCTTGTATTGTAAAGCTGTCTGTAAAAGCACAAGGGCAGAATTTAAAATTACAAGGATTTTTAAAATCGGTGTCCAGCCTGTGCGTACCGCATAGATAAAAAAGAATAGGAGCGAGAAAACAGAGATCTTATTTTTCATTGTCATTCTCCTTTCGATTGGTTATAATAAACATGAGACATTGACTTTATCTAAGAAGTGAGGGGAGGGTTACTCCCCGAACTTGCTAAGATTTGATGGCTGTAATCAGAGCGGCTAGGGCAATAACTGCTTGGATTACAAGTTCGACAATTTTTAGCTTAAAGTCTTTGTCTTTTTTCATTTTGCACTACCTCCTTTCTGTTTATATAATAACACGAAAAAGAGTAAATATCAATAGAAATATCAAAATAAATCAAAAGAAATCCTGATAGCTACAATGCTTATCGGGATTTTTTATTTGCGGAAGGATGATGCGGATGACAGGAGAACAACTTTTGAAATTACAGGAGAAGATTTCCGCCGACAACGTAGATTCCTTCTATCACTGGAAGGACTGGGAGCAGCTGCGGGCGGAGGTTCTGCGGATGGACAACTACGAATGTCAGATATGCAAGCGAAAGGGCAGGTATCGCAGGGCGGACATTGTGCATCATGTCAAGCATTTGAAGGACAGACCCGACCTTGCGTTATCTATCTGGGATGGAGAGGAGCGGCAGCTTGTCAGTGTATGCAGGCAGTGCCATGAGGACTTGCATCCGGAGCGGACGGTGCGATACCGATACGGAAAGACTGTGAAGCCAATCACCGAGGAGAGGTGGGACTGATTTGAAAAATATGATACCCCCCCTCGAAAAAAACGGATTTTTGGCGTTTTGGCTCGGTCGGGTTGTACTTGCGACAATTCGGAAAAATTGAAAATACGCGCATGAGGGTGTGGTAGATGGCAAAAAAGAGGTGAAAAAGGATGGCAGGAAAGAAGGATTATAAAAAAACAAAACAATATAAGGCACTGAAAAAGGAGCTTGAGGATGATCTGGAAAGCAGGGGCTTAATTTCGGAGCCATACAAGGATAAAGTGGATGAATATATGCGCCTTTGGTGCTGGTTACAGATGCTGAATGATGATATTTCGGAGCGTGGTGTATTCATTGAATACCAGAACGGCGAGAACCAGAAGGGCACCACGGACAACAAATCGCTGACCATTGCAACGAGGGTTTCCAGTCAGATGCTTTCCATTTGGGCGGCACTCGGATTTAAAGAGCAGGCTGTTAAGGCGAAGGCTGCGGCAGGCGGTGAGGATGATGAGCTGTGAGTTAAATCCTCATATTTTGGAATACATTGAGCTTGTCGAAAATGGTATTGCCTGCGAGGAGCAGAAAGCACTTGCCGCCCATGTACGAAAATGCTTCGAGACAGAGGAAATCTATGTGGACACAGAGCAGCTGGAAAAATATTTGGGTCTGGCGAAGTATTTCAGTTTTGAAAAGCTGTTCCCATGGGAGGAGTTTCTGATTGCCCTTTGGGACTGCACCTATTGGAAATCCAACAACCGCCCCAGATGGAAGATTGTGTTTGCCATGGTGGGGCGTGGCGCAGGGAAGGACGGCTTTATTGCCTTTGACGGTGCGTGCAGTATCAGCCCCTACAACCCTGTAAAATATTACGACGTGGATGTCTGCGCAAACAATGAGGATCAGGCGAAGCGACCGCAGTTGGATTTGGTGGATGTTCTGGAGAACCCGAAATGGGAAAAGAAGCTGAGCAGACACTATTATCACACCAAAGAGGTCATTCAGGGGCGGAAAAACAAGGGTGTCATGAAGGGGCATACCAACAACCCCAAAGGGCGAGACGGTTTGCGCAGCGGTAAGGTTATCTTCAACGAGGTGCATCAGTATGAAAACTATGACAACATCAAGGTTTTTACCACAGGGCAGGGCAAGGTGGCGCAGCCAAGGCGTGGCTATTTTACCTCAAACGGCGATATTTCCGACGGCCCTCTGGATGATTATTTAGCGAGAGGGCGCAGGATTCTTTTTGAGGGTGAGGAGGACAACGGTTTTCTGCCCTTCATCTGCTGTCTGAATGATAAGGCACAGGTGCATCATCCGGAAAACTGGCAGATGGCGAACCCGTCCCTGCCATATCTTCCGGAGCTCTATGCAGAGGTGGAGGATGAATACAGGGAGTGGCTGGAGCATCCGGAGCAGAACGGGGATTTCATGACAAAGCGAATGGGCATCCGTTCCGGCGCGAAGGAGATTGCAGTTACGGAATATGAAAACGTAGCGGCAACAAATAAGCCCCTGCCTGATATGACAGGGTGGAGCTGTGTCGCAGGCGTGGACTATGCGGAGCTGGATGACTGGGCGGCTGTGGATTTGCATTTCCGCAGAGGTGCGGATAGGTTCGACATCAATCACGCATGGATTTGTGCAAGGTCGAAAACACTGCACCGTGTGAAAGCACCTTGGAAGGAATGGGCGGAGCGCGGAGAGGTTACGGTTGTGGACGATGTCGGGATTCATCCTGATTTATTGGCGAATTACATCTGGGACAGTATGCGGAGGTACAATGTCAAGATGCTTGCGCTCGACCATCACCGCTATGCGCTGGTTGCGGAAAGCCTGCGAAAGATTGGCTTCAGTGATGAGCAGAAAAATATCAAGCTGGTACGCCCGTCCGACATTATGCAGATTGAGCCTGTGATTCAGGAGTGCTTTAACAGACAATATCTGCACTGGGGCAATGTTCCCCATCTGCGGTGGGGCGTGAACAACACAAAGCGGGTAAAATCGGGCACAAAGATAAAATCGGGCATAGATACAGGCAACTTTATCTATGCGAAAATCGAGGCAAAAAGCCGCAAGAATGATGCCTTTATGGCATTTGTAGCGGCGATGACAATAGAATCCGTTCTTGGCGATGGCGCACCTGTACAAATTCCGACAATGGGTGCTTTTGTATTTTAAAGGGGGTGAGAAAATGGGAATCAGTATCAAACGATGGATTTTATCTAAACTGGGGCTTGGCGGCACGGCAGAGATTTCCTCTCTGGAATTACAGCAGGCGTTGGAGGAATACCGTATTCGTGAGCTGGCATTTCATACCTGTGTGGCGATGATTGCAAATGCAGTCGGCAAATGCACATTCAAGACCTACAGAAAGCATGAGGAAAACAGGGGCGAGGAGTATTACCTCTGGAACGTGGAGCCGAACCCTAACCAGAACAGTACCGCCTTTTTGCATAAGCTGATTTATCAGCTCTACAAGGAGAATGAAGTGCTGATTATCAGCGGTGGAAAAACGGGCGGACGGGAATATCTGGCGGTGGCGGACAGCTTTACAAGTGCCGCAGAGCATCCATGGAAGGAAAACGAATATCAGGGTGTGGTTGTCGGCGAGGTTAGCTATCAAAAGACATTTCCGGAAAGCGAAGTGCTGCATCTGCGGCTCAACCATAAGGATATTAAGCCCGTTTTGGATGGGCTGTATCAGTCATACATAAGACTGGTGCAGGCGGCAATGAAGAATTACGAATGGGGCAGCGGCAGACACCTCAAGGTACACGTCAGCCAGATTGCAAATGCAGGGAATATCGGTGACGGCAAGGACGGCAAGAAAGGGTGGAACGAAGTCTTTGGCGAGATGCTGAGCAATCAGGTAAAGCCGTTTCTGACATCCGAAAACGGGGTTCTGCCGGAATTTGACGGGTACAAATATGAGGATGTCGGCGGAAATCCGGATACACAGCGTTCCACAAGAGATATTCGTGCTTTGGTGGATGATATTTTTGACTTCACGGCAAGAGGGTTTCTGATTCCGCCTGTGCTGATTTTCGGCGATGTGGCGGATTCCAAGGATGCTATGACAAGGTGGCTGACCACCTGCATTGACCCTCTTTGCGATCAGCTTTCGGAGGAAATCAACCGAAAACGGTACGGCTTTTCGGAATGGAAGGAAGGCACCTATTTGCAGATTGATACCTCCGCAATTTTGCATTTCGATTTGTTCGGCAATGCGGCAAATATCGAGAAGCTGATTGGTTCTGCGGCGTTCTGTGTGAATGACGTACTGGATGCGGCAGGAATGCCGAAAATCAATGAGCCTTGGGCAAATCAGCATTTTGTTACCAAAAACTTTGAAACTCTGGACGGTGCGATGCACCGCATTGATGGGAAAGGGGGTGAATAAGCATGAAGGACAGGAAAAACATGTGGGAAATCAAACAGGCGGCACAGCAGAGCGGCGTGCTGGAAATCTATATTTACGGCGATGTGGAAAGCGACGGCTACGATTGGTGGACGGATGAGGTGATTCGCAGTGAAACCAGTGCAAATACCTTCCGTGAGGAGCTGGCGAAATACGCAGATATTGCGGAAATCAAGCTGTATATCAACAGCTACGGCGGCTCTGTATTTGAGGGTACTGCCATCTATAACCAGCTGAAGCGGCACCCTGCGAAGAAAACCGTTTACATTGACGGCTTTGCCTGCTCCATTGCCTCTGTGATTGCCATGGCAGGAGATGAAATCATCATGCCAAGAAATGCACTGATGATGATTCATAACATGTGGATGTTCTCCTATGGCAATGCTGCGGAGCTGCGGAAGGCGGCGGATGATTTGGATATCATCAACAATGCCGGAAAGCAGGCATATTTGCAGAAGGCAGGCGAGAAGGTGGATGAAGAGCTGCTGTCCCGTATGATGGATGACGAAACATGGCTGACCGCAGAGGACTGTATCAGATACGGTCTGGCGGACAGATTTGCGGAGGAGGATGCAGACCCTGCCAAGGTTGCAGGCGTGATGCAGAAGGCAAATCTGAACGTACAGCAGAGGATTGAAATGCAGAAAAGCCTTGTGGCACAGCTGCGCCAGCTGACAGAGCCGTGTACCGGAGAAGGAGAGCGTGATCCGAAATCAGAACCAAAACAGAAGGAAGAGCCGAACAGTATCATGGCGATGCTGAACGGCTTTTTTGATGCAGAAAAATAAAGGAGTGATAGAAAATGAAACACAATGATGCAAAAACAAGAGAAGAAATCAGACAGGCAATGCAGACAGCGTTGCAGCAGGATGACAAGGAGGGCTTTGCCGCCGCCATGAATGACATGATGGCGTGCATCGGCGAGGACATTAAGCAGGACTATGAGGACAAAATTGAACAGCTTAGACAGGAGAATGACAGCAGGGCACTGACCTCCCGTGGTGTGCGCCAGCTGACCTCTCAGGAAAAGCAGTATTACCAGAAGCTGGGCGAAGCAATGCGTGCCGCAGACCCTAAGCAGGCATTGGCAAATCTGGATGTTGTGATGCCCGAAACGGTGATTGATTCCGTATTCGATGATTTGAGGGAGGCGCACCCTCTGCTGTCCCATATCGGATTCCTGTCCACAGGCGGCGCAATCAAGATGCTGATGAACACCAACGGACGGCAGGAGGCGCAGTGGGGCGCACTGACAGATACGATTGTGAAGGAGCTGCTTTCCGGCTTCAAGGAAGTCAATGCAACCCTGCTGAAGCTGTCCGCCTTCCTGCCTGTCTGCAAGGCGATGCTGGACTTGGGCCCCGAATGGCTGGACAATTACGTTAGACAGATTCTGTATGAAGCACTGGCGAATGGTCTGGAGGCAGGCATTGTCAAGGGGGATGGACATGAAAAGCCTATTGGCATGATGCGTCAGGTAGGCGATGGCGTTACCGTAACAGGCGGCGTTTATCCCGCAAAGGAGAAAATCAAGGTAAATGACCTTTCCGTGAAAACGGTCGGCAATCTGATTTCTCTGATTGCGGCAGACCCCAACGGGAAGGCAAGAGCGGTGGAGAATGTCCTTCTGATTGTCAATCCGCAGGATTATTTCCAGAGGGTGATGCCCGCAACAACGGTAATGGCTCCCGATGGCACCTATCGCAATGATGTTGTGCCTTATCCCATGACAATTATCCAGTCTGCGGCACTGAGTCGTGGAGAGGCGGTTCTGGGTCTGGGTAAGAAATACTTTGCGGCGGTAGGCATGAGCAAAGAGGGAAAGATTGATTATTCCGACCAGTATCAGTTCTTGGAGGATAACAGGGTTTATCTGGTGAAGCTGTATGCAAACGGTTTCCCTATGGATAACAACGCCTTCCTGTATCTGGATATTGCAGACCTTAAGCCGCTGACCTATAAGGTGGAGCAGGTAGCTGCTGCGGAGGTTTCCAATGATGCGACACTGTCCGGTTTGAAGATTGGCAGTCTGAGTCTGTCCCCTGCCTTTGCGAAGGAAACTGTAACCTACACAGCGGCAACCACAAACGCAACCAACACCATCACGGCGGCACCCTCTGACGCAGGCGCGGAAATCAGCGTACAGGTAAATGATGCGGAGGTAGACAACGGCTCTGCGGCAACGTGGAAGGAAGGCGCAAATACCGTTAAGGTTACCGTAACGGCGGCTGACGGCACAACCACCAAAGCCTATACCGTCACTGTGACAAAATCCTGATGCAGCGGCAGAGTATTCCTGCGGAGCTTCTGGCAGATGTCGAAAACTATCTGAATATTACATGGGACGATGAAACCACGGATAACAAGATTCGTGGCTTTATTGCCGCTGCAATGGCATATCTGAACGAAAAGGGTGGTAGCGTTCTGGATTATGATGCGGACGGACTTCCCCGTACATTGATGATGGAATATGTACGCTATGCAAGGGATGAAGCATTGGATGTATTTGAAAACAACTACATGGCATTGATTTTGAATATGCAGAACGGAAGAATGGTGAGAGAGTATGTGGAAAGCACCAAACAGACCGAAGCATGAAATTACGCAGGCGTTCAATGACGGGATTGTGACAATCTGCGCTGTCTGCGATGCGGCAAAGGCAGGCTATGCGCCGCAGGAAAAGCTTACAGAAAAAATAAATCTGCGCTTTGCGGAACAAAGGCTTGGCATTAACCGCATTTATCAGAGTAAGCAGGCGCAGGTGGAGATTGTGCGCGTGATTCGGGTACCTGCTACAGGGGCGGTTTCTCCGCAGGATGTTGCACTTCTGGAAGGAAAGCAATACCGCATTGATACGGTGCAGAAGGTCATGGAGATTTATCCGCCCTGCGTGGATCTGGCACTTGCGAAAATCGAACAGGAATTTGAGGTGATGGCATGAGCTGGCAGGAACACATCATAGCGGCACACCTTGCTGTGACGGATGCGGTGCGGCACGGAAGAACCATGAAATCCGACCGATATTTTGTTTGGCAGGAGGACGGCGCAAATGACTTGACTGCGGACAATACCCACACGGAGAAAGCCGTCACAGGCACAACAGACCTTTTCACAAAGCAGGAGTTTGACCCATGGAAAGAGGAGTTGGAGGCGGCTTTTGACGCATCCCCCTATATTGCATGGGAATTAAACAGCGTGCAGTATGAGGAGAAAACAGGCTTTACGCATTATGAATGGGTATGGGAGGTGTTCTGATGGCAAAGCTTACCTTCACAGGCTTGGATGGCTACATAGCACAGCTGGAAAAGCTGCGGCAAAGTGCGGACGGCATCACGAAAAAGGCGCTTTATGAGGGCGCAGGCGTGACCGCAGACGAAATCCGCTCCGCTGTGGAGGCATTGCCGACCGACAATGACCGCAGTGCAGGGCATTACCTCAAGGGAATCACGGACGAACAGAAGGCGGCGCTTGCAAAGGGACTGGGCGTTGCGCCCTTCCAATCGGAGGGGGACAGGATGGATACGCTTGTCGGCTTTACAGGCTACAGTGACCTGATAACCCCGAAACACCCGAAGGGGATGCCCCTTGCGCTGATTGCCAGAATTGCGGAAAGCGGCACAAGCTTTTCTCAGAAAACGCCCTTTGTGCGAAAGGCATTGAAAACGGCGAAGCCAAAGGCGGAGGCGGAAATCAAAAAAGTATTTGAAACGGAAATCAAAAGAACGATGAAAGGATGAGGGAAATATGGCAAAGATTGGCTTGAGCAAACCTTATTGTGCAAAATACAGCAACACAGGCGAAACAGTAACCTACAGCGGCGGCGCGCTGATGGGGAAGGCGGTAGAGCTTTCCATTGAATTGGAGGGCGCGGATGATAATATCCTTTATGCAGACAATGGTCCTGCGGAGAGTGCGAATACCTTTGCAGGCGGTACATGGACGCTGACAACGGATGATTTGCTGCCCGATGTTATGCTGCAGGTATTGGGTATTATCGAGCAGGCAATGACGGGATCGGATGTCAGCACCAAGGATGCAAAATGGTACATCTGGAATGATGAGCAGGAAACGCCCTACCTTGGCTTTGGCGCAGTTGTGAAAATCCAGAAAAACGGTGCAACCAAGTGGCAGGCGGTTGTATTGCCGAAGATTCAGCCGACCAATCCTAACGACACCTTTACCACACAGGGCGAAAAGGTCGAATGGGGGACACCTGAAATCAGCGGTAGTATTCTGCGCAGCGATGCCGCAGGACACCCTTGGAAGATGATTTCCTCCCCTATGGACAGCGAGGCGGACGCAGAGGCGGCAATTAAGAAATTCCTCGGTATTACGGGGGAGCAATGAATGCCGTCATGACAGCCGAGCATGACGGGGGAGAAGAAACGGTAAATCTGACAGAGGAAACGGAGGAAGAAACGTATGAGAACGGCGAAAATTGAAATTAACAAAAAGGAATATCTGCTGTGCTTTTCCGCTCGTGTGATGCGTGATTGTTCGGAACGCTACGGGAACGCAGAAAATATTGGGAAGGCGCTGACGGAGGGGACAGAGGCGCAGAAAATGGATGAGAGCTTCTGGCTGTTGTCTGCCATGATGGATGCAGGGGCGAAATATGCCAAGGTGGAAGACATCAGCACGCCGCCCCCTTTGAGCTATGATGCGCTTTATGATTTGTGTGGTATGGATGACCTTCTGGATATGCAGACTAAAATCTTTGAAACGATTGCAGACGGCAGTGAAAGAAGAATTGAAACAGAAGATGAAGAAGGAAAAAACGCGGAGACCACTCGACAGAATCAGATGTCGGGTGGTGCATCTGGTACGGATTGAAAATCGGGCTGTCCTATGAGACAGCCTATGCCCTCCCCTTTGGCGAATTGTGCGATTTGATTGCTGTGGAGCAGATTAGAAACGAAGGCGCAAAAATGAAAAAATCAAAGGCGCAGGAGGAAGCGGAATTCTGGCGGCTGATGGATTTTGTGTAAAATCGTGAAAATATTCTTGATATACGTCATGTTATGTGATAAATTTTAGAAAAATGGCACGATATGACACAGGAGGGGTAGTATGAAAAAATTTTTGGCTGTTTTATTATGTGGTTGCTTGATGATGGGCGTTGCCGCAGGGTGCGGAACAGAACAGGCAGAAACAGAGACAGAGGAAACCAATGAGGTCAAGGTGTATCCGGAACACATAGATGCCTTTGTAGATACCGCCGATTTCGGTGAGCCGCCAGAAATCATTTATACAACGCCTGCAAGCGAAAATGGCTTGGAAGGCGAATTGTATAAGATTGAGGGTGAGGTAACAGAAAGTGAGGTAACGGAGGGCGAAGAAGGTATGAGTATCGGCTCTTTTACCGTTAAGACGGATGTCGGAGAGGTTTCTATTGTTGACCCCAGTTTGCTGTTAATGATGTTAGGCGTGGAATATGGAGGCTTTACAGAGGAAGTTCTGCAAAAATATTTTGCTGTTCCAAAGGTAGGAGAAAAGGTGTGTGTTTATGCGGAATATGCGGGGTACAGTGATGTTTTGCAAGCCCCGGCGTGCTATTATGGCGGTCAAGATTATATTGAAAAGATTGCTATGTCTATGATGATGGATAATGGCTACGCTGATGGACTGGAAGAAACGGAAAGAGAGCAGACGGATCAATCGCAGCAAAGCACAATGACAGAGCAGAAAACAATAGAAAACAGTGCGAGAGCAATATGTGCAGAAAATTATAAATCTGCTACTGTTTCTAATATCCTTGTCAATGAAAATTTAGGAACGGATGCGGAAAATGATTATATTATTTTGATGGAATTGACCTGGAATACAAAAAATTCAAAGGACACAACCAAGAAAATGTTGGCTATGTACAGTGAAGATTTTGCGGCAAGAATAGGAAAAGAATTGAAAAATGTCAGCGAGGTTACAATTCTTTGTAAAGTACCTTATTATTCCGAAACGGACACAGCCGTAAAATACACATACACACGCAAGGATAATGACATGTATCAGACGGATGCAATGATAAGCACACTTTTAAATTAAATACAAAGAAATCAGAAAGCACTCAAATCATTTGGGCGCTTTTTTCATGCAAAAAAAGGAGGTGACGAGATGGGAACGGATATTGGTGCAAAGATTGGCATTGACGGCGAGGCGGCGTTTCGGTCGAGCCTATCTGCAATCAATTCCCAATTAAAAAACTTAGGCAGTGAAATGAAATCCGTAGTTTCTGCGTTTTCGGGCATGGAGAACAGCGAAGGCGCGGTAACGGCAAAGGGTGATGTTTTAAAGCGTTCCCTCAATGCCTCGGCGGAGAAAATGAAGCTGCTGCAAAACCAGAGCGAGCGTGCAAAGGCAAGGCTTGCAACCCTGTCGGATGAGCTGGAAAAATCCAAGCAGAAATTCGGGGAGAACAGTGAGGAGGCCAGAAAGGCGCAGGATGCCTACAATAGACAGGTTAAGACTGTGAATGACCTGCAAACCCAGATGAACCGCACAACTACAGAAATGAACCGTATGGAACAGGAAATGCAGGAGCTGGGGAACAGCTCGGATGCACTGTCAAAGGACTTAGATAAGACCGAACAAAGCTCCGTCCGTATAAAAGCCGCCATGAAAGCGGCGGTTTCTGCGGCAGCGGCGGCGGTGGGTACGTTATCGGGGCTTGGCATAGCGGCAATCAAGGTTGGCAGTGACTTTGAGGAATCCATGTCGCAGGTAGCGGCAACCATGGGGATGAGCGTTTCGGAAATCCATAACGGCAGTGAGGCTTACGAAACACTGGCAACGGCGGCGAAAAATGCAGGCGCAACTACAAAATTTACGGCTACACAGGCGGCAGAGGCTTTGAATTATCTTGCCTTGGCGGGGTATGACGCAGGCACAGCGGCGGAGGTTCTGCCCTCTGTACTGAATCTGGCGGCGGCAGGCGGACTTGATTTGGCGTATGCCTCTGACCTTGCGACAGATGCAATGGCGGCTCTGGGCATCGAGGCGAGCGCGGACAATCTGACACAGTTCGGAGACCAGATGGCAAGGGCATCCAGTAAGGCGAACTACAGCGTGGCACAGCTTGGCGAAGCAATTCTGACCGTTGGCGGTACGGCGAAGAACCTTGCAGGCGGCACAGTAGAGCTGAATACGGCTCTCGGTGTTCTGGCGAACCGAGGTATCAAGGGTGCAGAGGGTGGTACGGCTCTGAGAAACATGATTTTATCCTTATCCGCACCGACAGATAAAGCGGCGGCAACGCTGAAAAGCCTTGGTGTGTCTGCATTTGACGCGGAAGGAAATCTGAACCCGCTGAATGAAACCTTCAAAAAAATGGATGCGGCAATGCAGAGCCTGAGTCAAGAGAAAAAAACAAATGTACTGAACGATATTTTCAATAAAGTAGATTTGAAAAGTGCGGAGGCGATGCTTGCGGGTTGTGGTGCGGAGTTTGACAATCTTTCTACTGCGATTGCAAACAGCGGCGGTGCCATGCAGGACATGGCAGATGTGCAGATGGACAACCTCAAGGGGCAGATGACGATTCTCGGCAGTGGTCTGGAGGGGCTTGGCATACAGGTCTATGAAAAATTTGAAACACCTATGAAGGAGGCTGCTAAAACAGCTATCACATCGGTGGATGAGGTTGCAAGAAATCTGCGGAGTGGAAAACTTTCGGAAAGCGTGGATAACCTTGCAGAAAGCACAGGGCATTTCATGGAAGAAACAACCGCTTTGGCGGTAAAGGCTCTGCCGAAGGCAATCAACGCCATTGCGGCTATGCTCAGACACACAAAGGAGATCAAGGATGTAACGCTGGCAGCGGCGGCGGCAATCGGAACCTTTAAGGCGGTGAATAAGCTTTCTACAATAGTGAAAAGCTGGCAGGCGGCGGAAAAGGCAGTGCGTGTTTATACAGCGGCTTTGGCGGTCAATCGAAATGCGGAGTTGCTGCTGACCTCTACGCTGAGCGCAAAAGAGCTTGTGGTTGGCGTGGTAACAGGAAAGATTGCCCTCATGACTGCGGCACAGACTGCCTATAATGCTGTGGTGGCGGCGTGTCCGCTCGGACTTCTGATTGCAGGTGCGGCAGCATTGACCATTGGGCTGGTTTCTCTGCTTTCTGCGACAGAGGAAGAAAGCGAGGAGATGCGCGAGTTCCGAAAGCGTCTGGAGGAAACAACAGATTCCATCAATCAGCAGGCAGAGGCACGCAAGAGCATGAAGGAAACGACGCAGGAAAGCATCAATCAATCTCTTTCTGAAATGGATTACACAGACAGCCTGATTCGTCAGCTGCAGGAACTTTGCGATGCAAACGGACAGGTAAAGGATGGCTACGAAAACAGAGCCAAGGCGTTGGCGGAGCAAATCAACAGTGTGATTCCGAATGCAATTTCTCTGACGGAAAAGGAAGGACAGGCGTATGTGCAGACAGCTGATAATCTGGATTTGCTAATGGAAAAGAAGCGTGTCAATGCCCTTTTGAACGCAAAAGAGGAGGCTTATACGGCGGCAATCCAGAACCAAGCAGAGGCAATGCAGAACCTTATAACTCTGGAGGATGATATTGCCACAAAAAAACAGGAGCTGATTGATAAGGAGAAAGAGCTTCAAGACGCGCTGATGAACGGCAGTACAGGGCAACAGACAAAAGCCATGTCTGCTTTGCAGCAGGTAAAGGATGACCTTGCGGAAATGGAGGGGCTTTATACAGAGCAGACCGACATCCTGCGCAGCTCCTATCAGGACATCGATGAATATAACAGCCTTTTGGTTTTGAGTCAGTCTAACAGTCTGGAAGAAATTAAAAACGGGCTCAATGAGTATGTATATCAACAGCAAAGAGTGACAGATGAAACAAAGGATCAGCTGGATCAGCAACTGGAAGTCACATCGAGAAATTTTGCAACCAGATTGAAAATGGCACAGGATGCAGGTTATGATATCGGGCAGGCGGAATTGGATGCTTTAATGTCCACGAAGGATGATTTTTTGAATGCGGTACAGGCGTATGCGGATGCCGGCAGGGAAGTACCGAAGGTGTTGAAAGCCGGAGTAGATGAAAATGCTGTGCTATATGCAAATGCACTTGTAACTATGAAGGATAAAGGGCTTATTGAAATGAAAAAAGCGGAATCCGAAATGGAGAGTGTTGCTGAAAATTGTACAAAGGGTTTTGCAAATGGTCTACTTTCAAAAGGGGCAATCAATAAAGTGGTCGCAGCGGCTACAAAACTTGGTTCATCTGCGGCTTCAACCCTGAAAAAGTTCTTTGATATTCATTCCCCTTCCCGCGTCATGCGTGATGAGGTCGGTAAACAGATTCCTGCCGGCGTTGCTGTCGGCATCGAGGATGGCACAGGCGAGGCAGTCAAGGCGGCAGAGCAGATGGCTGAGGATGTTGCAGAGGCGGCAGAGGGGATGGATTCCATGGTAGCCTTCGCACAGCAGACTGCCCGTAAGGTTGGGGGTGTGCTGAAAAGCGAATTAGAGAAAACCAACAGCGAAATTGAAGCCTTACAGAAGAAATCGGAGGAAAAGAAAGCCGCCGAGGAATTGAAGGAATACAAGAGCAACCTTGCGAAAAAGCGTGCAGAGCTGAAAAAGGCAGAAAAGAAGAATCGGCAGAAGATACAGGAAGAAATTGCAAAGCTGGAAAGCGACTGGAATAAAAAACAGGAGGATGCCGCAAAAACAGCAGAGGAGAAAAAGCTGAAGGAGCGGCTTTCTGCGTTGCAGAGCTTTCAGAAGGAATATGAATCGGCACTTTCCAAGATTGAAAGCAAGCAAACCAGCTTACAGGAAAAACTGGCCGACTACGGTTCTTTGTTTGAACGCGTGAAAACGGAGGATGATAAGGAGATATTCCAGCTTGGGGATCTGGATGTCGAAATCAGAAAGATTCAGAAATACAGCAATGCGATTGAAGAAATGCAGGCAAAAGGCTTGTCCGGGGGCTTAATGAGTGAAATCTCCGCAATGAGCGTGGATGATGCACTGGACTACATGGATAAGCTCTCTCGTATGTCTGATGTGAAATTGCAGGAATACATCCAAAAATACGAAGAAAAACAGCAGTTGGCGGCAGATGCGGCGAAAAAATTCTATCAAAGCGAATTTGATGCACTGGAACAGAACTACACCGAAAAGCTGCCGCAGACCATTGGAGAGGTCAAGGATGAACTGTATCAGGCAGGGACAGAAGCGGCAAAGAGTTTTGCACAGGGCATGGCTGCCGGTGGTAAAACTGATGCCACAAGTGCTGTCTCCGGAGCTGTTGCGACCGCAAACCAGAATACGCAGGGGATAACTATGAAACAGATTGTTGCATCTTTGCAGGCACAGGAGCCTGTTCTGACGGAATATGTGCAGGCACTTGAAATGAGGCTTGTCGAGGTTATGACGGGTTTTCGTGTTGAATATGTCAATATTGGCGAAATGATGATGGCAGGACTTGCCGATGGTATTGAGAACGGAAGGAGTGGCGTAATTCAGGCAGTTGCGGAAGTGGTAGCGGCGGCGATTGCGAAAGCGAAGTCTAAACTGGACATTCATTCGCCCTCTAAGGTTTTTGAAGGCTTCGGCGAGTATTCCATGGAGGGCTACGAAATCGGCATCAAAGATAAAATGAAATCGGTGATGCGGACGGTACAGAACAGCATGGACGCAGTTGCACGTCCGCCCAGAACGGGAACGGCAACGGGCGGCATCAGCAAATCTCAGACCTACACCTACGGGGACATCAATGTGCATATCGACAGTGTGAATAGCGAAAGAGAAGCAAGAGTTGTCGCAGAGCAGATCGAGTTTCTCCGCAGACAGCAAAGCGCGGGGAGAGGTGGTAACGCATGATTCATGAGGCGTGGTTTACATTCAAGGGCATTGACAGCCGAGAAATGGGAGTCATTGTGACCGCTATGCCGGAAACGGTGCGTGCGGAGCGGCGGATAGAGAGCATTACCGTAGCAGGGCGGAACGGTTCTCTGCATACAGATGAAGGCGTTTATGAAAGCTATGACAGAACGATGGAATGTGCCTTGATAAAGCGTGCAAAGCTGGACGAAATCACAGCATGGCTTGTTGGCAGTGGGGAAATGACATTTTCCACAGAGCCGGATAAGGTGTATCGTGTGACGATTGCGAATAAAATCAGCATCGCACAAATGATGCGTGTGTTCCAGAAATTTCAGGTTGTGATGGATACACAGCCATTCAAATACAGCGTCAATGCCGCAGGGGATGCTTTGGAGCTGCCTGCCCCGACCACCATCCGCAACAGTGGCACAGTATACAGTGAACCGCTGATTACGGTTTACGGCAGTGGGGATATTACGCTTACTATCAATGGGGCGGATTTCCCCCTGTACGGCGTGCAGGAAAGCATTACCATTGACAGCGAAATGATGGAGGTGTTCAAGGAGGACACCAACCAAAACGGCAAATACGGTGGCGCGGAGTTTCCGAGGTTTGAGGTCGGGAAAAACGAAATCAGTTGGACGGGGAATGTCAGCAAAATAAAAATACAGCCCCGTTGGAGATGGCTGTAGTTGTCGAAAAATGAAATTTATGGTATGCTGTAAGCGAGGATTATCGCTTGGCGGTTCAGTCACTCTCTGAAAAGGGGGTGATGCACGATGTATATTACATATTCTGAGTTAGTTCAGACAGGTATTCTTATCGTTGCAATTATCGCCCTGTGTAAAAACAGGGGATAAATAAAAATTGACCGCCTAACAGAAGTTAGACGGTCTCTCCAAAACCATTCGGACTGACCGCCCTTCCAAAAGCGGTAATCCTTTTCTTATTATTATGATAGCAAAAGAAAGATATTCTGTCAAGAAAGGCGCATCTGAAAATAAAACGGATGTGCTTTTTTGATGCGGAAAACAGAAAGGAGTGGGAAAAATGGCAAAAACG
>ERZ791881.352-NODE-352-length-46622-cov-29.265145_pt1 | contig 46622 bp, 44 predicted proteins | sample MGYA00510161_ERZ791881 | MGnify/ENA primary metagenome ERZ791881 (study PRJEB30046, sample SAMN00792073) | human gut metagenome | study: EMG produced TPA metagenomics assembly of the A metagenome-wide association study of gut microbiota in type 2...
CTACCTTAACCCACCGTCTAAAGCCAGTGGGATTGCGGTAGCCTTTTTTCAAACTGCTCTTTAGAAACAAGTGCTTGATGGTTAGAGAGTTCCACCCGTTCCAGGGCACACTGCTTTTGTAAAGAGGGAGAACCAGGCCGCCGTTCCAATGTTATGGTTCCCGTGTAAATAGAATTGCGCGATACCCTCCGTACCCGCTTTGTCCAATCCAGAAGCGAGTCGGAAGCCTCCGCCTGTACTTTATCCCGGTATGCCCTCCGAATATCATCAGCAGGAAAATCAGCAAAAGGCCGTGCCAGGATTGCCCGCAGGTTTTCCGCCGATTGTGGGCACTCAGAGAGCATGAACGCCATATTTTTAACGGACAATTCCTCTGCTACATATTCCTGAATGGCTGAAATGCTAACCAGTGGGATAGCTTCCTCATAGGTCAATTCTATGCTCCAGCCTTTATGGCGTTCCATCACTTCTGTTACCAGTTCAGCCGGAGTATTCTGTATATATTCCTCTATCTTATAAAAGATAAATTTCACATTCTCAGCCGGTAGATCATCAACCACAAGTGAGTTTTTGTCATCCACTTTATAACCATATATCTATTCCTTTTGCACCTGCTCCATTCGGGTCTGTTTTTCTTTTAGCAGAGTTCTAAGCCTATCGGATATTTTACCGTCCGCTACCATATCCGCATATACTTTTTCTATTTCATCGTAAGATTTCATAGTCACACCTCACCTTTATTTTGATCTACTTTAAGAACATGGACGCGGCACCCGTTTAGAATGCCGCGCCCGGTCAGCTTTTTTGTATCAAATAGATTTCAGCATATGGTTAAAGTCCGCCACCCGTTCCGTCAGCCAGGAGGCCGCCAGCGGCAGTCCGTAGGGGCTTACCAGCCACGCCAGAACCAGGAAGCCGATAAATCCGTCCACCCGTCCGGCGAACAATACCACGATCCCCAGCAGGAACAACAGAAACGCGGCAATGCCGAACACCATGCCGGAAAACAGGCAGAAGAACCGGCAGAACGCTACCAGAAGCGTCAAAGCCAGGACAATGGGGAACAGCAAAATCTTTATTATAATTCTCATTCACGCAACCTCCTCTGCAAACTTGTTTACGGGTACACTATAACACATTAAAGCGATACAGTAAAGGCGGTTTTTATAAATTATCCAGCTTCCTCAGCAGGGTACTGACCGCGCCCCAAAGTTCCCCATTCATAGAACAAAATCTACCAATGGGAAATTACAATTTCGCCCGTTTTTTTAACATTTTTCATGTCAAATATTTTTATAAATGATATATGTATGAGTGAGTTTCCGTAGTAGTCGGCATTGTGGGAATGTGTATAACTGGCTGTCTTATGGAATTGTGGGTAACTCTGTTTGAAGGACGTGGGAAAGCTGCACTTTAGCTTTTCCACGTCCTGTGAATAGAATTATCCATGATTCCATAGCCTGTTATGCACATTTCCATAATGATTGTCTTTTGGTTTTTATCTTCTTTGGTTCGGAATAGTGCGGTGCTGGCGGTCTATCTCTTGTTTTCGGTTGCTTGCTTCTTTACCGTACATGAGCATTGCTGGCCGGGTTATCTCCGCCGTAGCCCTCCATCAAGTTGATGATTCCCCACACACCGACACCGGCTCCGATAGCGACAACAACCGTAGAAAGAGAAGATACTGCACTGTTAAAGAAATCCATAAATCTACCTCCTTGAATTTGAAAAATAATTGTTGATAGGGTGAAAAATAAAAAAATAAGCCCCACCGTTTGACAGGGAATTGCAACTCAAACGGCGGGGTTTTAAGAGGGTGTCGCAAAATCATCAAATTAGATGATTTTGCGATACTCTCGCTTTATATATAGAAAAATCCGGAAGGAATCCTTTTGTTTTGGGAATCCTTCCGGATTTTTGACATACTTTAATAATGCCTCTATTTTTCTGACTTTTTAGGCGGTTTCTTTTACTGGAAAAAGGTAACTTCCAGTGCGTTCTTTTTGGATTTTTGCATGCAGTTTATTGATGTTATAGCCCATGCAAAGCAAAAGAATCTCCAGTTTTACCCTGGTTTTCCCACGGAGCAGAAATCTTTGAAATTCGTAATCATTTTTCAGAACCCCAAAAGCTCCTTCCACTTGAATGCTACGGTTCATGCGGTATTTGATCCCTGTTTCACTCAGGATATTTTCATAGGATTCCTGTCGTTTCTCCAGAAAACTTTTTGATATATATAACCGCTTATTCCCTTTTGCTTTGGTGCATTTTTCTTTATATGGACAATCGGTACAGTCTTCACATTCGTAAACGGTTACTTCTGTTTCATAGCCACTTTTACTTTTCTGCTTTTTGATAAAAACAGGGAACAATGTTTTCCCTGCATGACAAGTGTATGTGTCAGTTTTTTCATCATATCCCATGTTTTCACGTTTGCTGATATCCTGCTTGAAACTTCGTTTTTTCCATTTTTCATAAGTCTGTGGTTTTATGTATGGTTTCTGCTTGACACTTCTCAGATACTTATACGCTTCTTCGCTTTCATATCCGGAATCAGCTGTTACACTCGGATAACGGAAGCCCAGGTTCCTTTCCATTGTCTTTAAAAAGGGAACCAATGTCCACACATCATTCCGATCCTGAAAAATATCCGTTGCCACGATATATTCACTGTCTACCGCAATCTGTACATTATATCCTGGTTTTAGCTGTGCATTTCTCATATGATCATCTTTCATGTGCATAAAGGTTGCATCAGGATCCGTTTTACAATAATTGTTTCTTCCCTGAAAGCTTGCTGTGTGCCAGTCATAAATGGTCTGACGTTCAAGAAACCTGTGGAAAAGTTCGAAAAACCGTTGGTTTCTGCTTTTCCGCTTCCCACGTCCATGTACAAAAGCAGTGTTATCTGTCTGGCATTGTTTTTCTAAAAACGAGACTATTTTCTGCAGGTCTTGTGTCTTTGTTTCTAAAGTAACCGAAAAATCCTTCAGATATTCCCTGTTCAGAAGCTGTATGGCATCCTGTATCTTCTGAAACATTTTTTCTTCCCATTTTCCTACAGATTTTTTCCATACAAATGTATATTTGTTTGCACAAGCTTCAAATTTTGTCCCGTCAATAAATACGGTTTCTCTGGACAGTTCCCCGGAATTTTCCAATCGTTTTATCATCTGATAAAAAAGATTTTCACAGGCATCTGCTAAAAAACCAGTACGGAAACGAGCAATCGTGCTGTGATCAGGAGCTTTCTGACCGGCCAGCAGCCACATGAAGTTGATATCCCGTTTGCAGGCTGATATTGTCAATATTGGTTGACACATTTATCTCAAAGATATCACTGCCTATGCAGCCTGTTCCAGAGATTGGTAGTATCTCTGTCGCTTAATTATCGGAGGAAGCCCACCATTGGCCGAGCAGATCCTCCTGTTATTCCAGTAACTGATGAAGTATCTCCAAATGAGAACCTTCAGTTCCTCTATGGTCATATTCTCCGTATTGTAGCGGTCATAGAGAAGCTCGCTTTTCATTCTGGCCCACAGGCTTTCGCATCGGGCATTATCGTGGCACCTGCCACCAGCACGGTTCATGCTTTGAATAATACCGTATTTAGCAAGAGCCTTACGATAAGTTTCACTGGTATATTGTGTTCCTCTGTCAGAGTGTACAATAGCCCCTCGCAGATCAGGATATGCCAGATAGGCATTATTCAGGGTATGCTCACACAAAGTTGCTTTCATGTTGGTTTCCATTGCCAGACCAAGGACACTGGAATCAAAGCAGTCAAAGATAGCTGAAACATACAGTTTTCCATCTTTAGCCTTGATTTCTGTGATGTCAGTTACACATTTTTCAAGTGGCTTATCAGATTTGAAATCTCGCTTCAGAAGATCATCTGACTTACGAGCTTCCCGATCAGCCTTGGTAATACCATTCGGCTTACGCTTTGGTTGATGACTAAGGCCAATTTCATCCATGACCCTGTAGACGGTTCGCTCACTAGGAATCTTGAGTCCTTCCGGTTTCTTAAGGAGAAGTGCCTGATACATGCGAATACGCCCATAGGTATCATTACATTCATCCTCTGTATTGATTGCTCTCATAGCATCAGCGAGATCCTGATATTTCCAGGGGCGATCTTTATGAGCAAGATATTTGTAGAACCCCTGGCGGCTAACGCCAAGCATCCGGCAATAGAATGAAAGCTTTCCCTTAATCATGCCGTCTTCCGTTTTTATGGCAATGAACATCATTCTTTGGTTCTTGCTGACTTCCGACGGCTGGCTGCGAAAAAAGCACTTGCTTCCTCGAGAAATTCATTTTCCTCTTTCAGACGCCGGATTTCTTTATCCTGATCCTTAACGCGTTTGCGGAGCATAGCAAGCTCCTCAGCAAGGCTCATCGCACTTTCTGGAGTATGTGCACCGTCGCCAATATCTAAAGTGCCTGCTCTAACTGCTTTCAGCCATGTATGGATGGTTCCTTCTGGAATACCTAATTCTTTGGCTGCCTTAGCACCGCCGATTTCTCTGGCAAGTTTGACAGCCTGGACCTTATATTCGTGGTCGTATTTACGTTGGGTACGTGACATTGAGAGTTCCTCCTTATTCTCTTTATTATACATGAATTCTTTGAGAATAAGGTGTCAACTTTATTTATACAACAGCAGTTTCGATTTTTCTCGAAGAATAAATATTTTGAGAATAAGCATAAGTAAGAATCTTGAACATGGTCTTGGGGTCGACTGCCGGATTTCTGCCTTTGGCAGAGTAAGCCTGATACAATAAACTGTAATCTAAATCCTCCAATTCGTGGCTCAGAAGTCGAACAGAATCATCATCAGGAATCAAACCTTCTAAATTTAATGGCAAAACCAGTTGATAAGGTTCGCCGAATTCGGTATAATTCTTATGGTATTTTAATTTACTAGTCATATCTTATTATACCATGGATTGCGGACTCTTCGGAGTCCGTTTTCTGTTTTTGTGGTAAAAAAGGGAGCTGCTGCTCCAGTAGATTATCTATCTACTTTTGCAACAGCCCCTTCTCCGAGATCGTAGACCTCAAATTGATCTTCCGGCTTTACTTTCAGCCGGTGGGCCAGGTACGCTTTTACATCAAGCGCATACTTGGGATTCGCGTCTGCGATGTACTTATACATGGGGTGGCGGGTTAAATCATATTTACGGGAATAGAACGGCCTGACCCCCTGAACCTGCAAAATACAGCGGCTTGACGGCATGACCGCCAATTCGTCCACGCTTTTCAGTTCTTTCCCCAGCTTTTGATAGTTCAGGCCATAGCTGCGGGAGGTTCCCCGCGTATCGCTGGTATTGTAGGTATCAATCGTTTCCTTTCCCAGCATAGTGGACACCATCTTCAAACTGCTTTCTTCTTTGCCGCCCAAAAACAGCAGCGACGAACAGCAGCCCGCAATGGTTTCCGCATTATCCTTATACATTCCTTTTAGCTGGCTGTACGTCTGGAGGACGATATGGGCCGATATGTTCCTTGACCTGATAACTCTGACCAAATGCTCCCAGTTCGGGATTTTTTGGTTTGCAAATTCATCAAAAAGGCAAGTCACATGAACCGGCAGCCGCCCATGATAGACGGTCAACGCCCGATTGCAGAGCACGTTAAACATCTGGGAGTACATCATAGCCGAGATAAAATTGAACGTCGGATCGCTGTCGGACACCACCGCAAAGAGCGCGATTTTTTCATCTCCCAGCTTTTCCAGTTCCAATTCATCGTACTCCATCATTTCACGGACTGCCTGAATGTCAAATGGCGCGAGCCTTGCGCCGCAGCTAATTAAAATGCTTTTTAGTGTTTTTCCGGCGGCCATCTTAAATTTCAGATATTGGCGGACAGCGAAGTGGTCAGGATTCTTTTGCTGTAACTGCTCGAACAGCAGGTCAACAGCAGATTTGAAGTTTTCGTCGTCCTCCCGGCACTCACAGGCATTGAGCATATCCAGCAGCGTAGTCATGTTCTTTTCCTCAGCGGGCGCTTCATAGTAGATGTAGGCGATTAGTTCCTGATACAGCAGGGCTTCCGCCTTGCTCCAGAAGTCATCGCCACCCTTGCTGTCTTTGCCCTGGGTGTTCTCCATGATGACTGTTACCAGGGAAAGAATGTCGGTTTCACTGTGCAGGTAATGGAACGGATTGTAGTGCATGGACGCGCTGAAATCTATGGTGTTTAGGATTTTTAGCTTATAATGCCCTTGCTGCAACAGCACCCGGCCCACTTCCTCCACAACGGTTTCCTTTGGATCGGAGCACACATATGAGCCATTCATCTGGAGTAGGTTCGGTTTAATATGGTAGCGTGTCTTGCCGCTTCCGCTACCACCAATCACAAGAACATTCAGATTGACATTTCTTTTTTCAGGGTCGGCAATCTTGCCCAGGGTCAGGCGTTCCGTATCGGTCAACAGAATATTTTGTGAAAAATCGGGGTTGATGAACGGCTCTATATCTTTTTGGGTGCCCCATGAAGCGTTTTGTCAAGTGCTTTTTTGAGTTATTGACGCAAATTATCGTGAAAGTGCGAAAGTGCAAAGTGCAAAGGGTCTGCGTTTTGCACTTTCAGCTTGCGGGTTCGGGCGGCTGCTTCTTCTTGATGAAGTTGTACCATTGACCGCCGACACGCCTTGCGCCTAAAATGCCGCCCATGTCGCGCTTGGCGTTCTGTACCGTCCTCTCGGATATTCCGGCTTCGGCTGCGGCTTTTACAATGTCCTCGCTGGCAAGCTCTTTCCCGTCTGCCAACAGGTCAAGTATCAGCCGTTCGGCCTGCTCGGTCTTGGTGGCGGTGTTGCCGCCCGCGCCGGACAGCAGCTCGTCGGCGGTTATATCATATTCGCCTATCCACTCAAAGCCCGTTTCCGGGTCAAGGCAAAAGGCAACGGGCTTGCCCTCCGGCGCAAGGGAAGATTTGTCATGGACGATAACGCGCACATTCGGTTCTCGCTTCACGCGCCCGATCAGCAGGACGCTCCTTGCTGCGGCGCGGAAGTCGATAGAACCTAATCCCCGGTATGCGCTCTGCCCTCCGGCAGCTTTGTTGAGATGTCCGATAAGGATAACGGCGCACCCGGTACGCTCGGCAACATCGGCAAGGCGGCGGAACATGGGGCGCACTTCGTTTGCCCGGTTCATGTCGGTCTTTTCGCCCATGTACGCCTGTATGGGGTCAAGGATAATCAGCCGCGCCCCGTTCTGCGTGATTGCCTTTTCTATGTAGCATTGGCTTCACATTTATCCGTAATTTTTTGTATGGCTTAAACTCCTTATTCAGTTGTCGCTAATATTCATCTGCAGAAAAAGAGATTGCCTTGACCGGGCATGCGTTGACTGCCTTCATAAGCTTCTCCTGATCAATATCTTCACTGATTTCTTTGAGAGAAGCCTTTTTGTTTTGCATCTCAAATAACTCCGGGTAACTTTTTGTACACAAAGAGCACCCCATACAGGCGGATTTGTTGATGGAAGGGCCGCTCTGATTTGCCTTGAGCTGAGGCAGGTCATCATCCTTTACAATTTTCGCTGTGATCCATGAAAATACAACGATAGCAATGACAGTCAAAACCCAGCGAACCGCCATAAACTTAAATCCCAGGAATTTCAACTCATTTAATAGCATCGGGACTTTTATCACGGCCCAAGCGCTTAATATTATCACAAGATTTCTGACTGAAGCGCCTTTCTTATGCAGCATCACGCACAGGGGGAATGCAGCGTAGATTGGGCCCGCAGATATACTTCCAAGCGCAAGAGAAAGAACGACGCCTTTTACTTTTGCTTCTTTTCCAAGATATTTCATGATTTTTTCCTTGGGAACCCATAAATCCAGGAGAGCAGTCAAAACAAATATGACCGGCATGATCATAATCATTTCTTTTATGTAATAAAAGCTGTTCTTGATAGAGGCAATCCCCATGTTCTGGTTTATAATAAACATAGCGATGTAAGCTGCCGCAATTAACAGGATAAACAAGTTTTCTTTTGCTTTGCGTATAACCTTCATACAATCACCCCCATAACAAGCGCAATAATAATTGCAAATAGAAAACTCAGCCCGTTTCGCACGGCGGTAAATTTCAAGCCAAACTCACGCTTTTCAAGCGGAAATGTGACGATACCAACCATCGTAAGCGTTGTTAAAAATGCGACAGCCGGAACGACACCCACGCCAGCGTGAACAAGTGTACCGACAAGCGGAAAAGCGATAAACGCCGGAATCAGTGTAATAGTTCCAAAGGCGGAAGAAATGACAGTGGCCAGAAGCAGCGACTGCTTGCCGACAAATTCGGCAATGCTTTCAGGCGGCAATATCGTCAGGATCAGGCCGATTAAAAAAATAATGGATAAAATACTTCCCAGCATTCCTTTTCCCATACCAAACGCCATTTTGAGGGCCTGCTTCGTTTTTCCCTTATTCTTGGCAAAAGAAAATATTAGGAATATGGCGGTTCCAATCCACATTGCCAAAGTCAATACATCCATGTGATACCTCCTACAATCTGTTTGATCAGATTATAGAGGGTATTATTCAGTTGGAATAGACACCTATGTTTCTTTTTGATATAATATTCAAAAAGGAGCGGTCTATATGATAATAAAGGCGATACGGCGCATACCCTTGCTTTCGGAAATGGATGCTACGGTTTTGAATAGATGTATTGCGGAAAATCAGCTGGTTGTCAGGCATTACGCAAAGGGTGCGACGGTGCACCATCAGCATGAAGCCTGTTCTGTGCTCGACGTTGTTTTATCGGGAAAGCTTGTAGCGTATTCCTTGTCGGAAAACGGTTCCGCGATTACTATGTTTGAGTTTCAAAAAGACAGTATCATCGGAGCCAATTTGCTGTTTGGAGAAAACACCAACTATCCATTGAATATTTACAGCGTAACACCTTGCGACGTGCTTCATATATCGAGAGAAGCGGTTATGGAATTTCTGCATGACTATCACTTTGTCATGCGGTATATAAAATCCTTGTCTCTGAATTCACAAGGCATGAGTCGGAAGATTACAATGCTGACACAAAAAACGCTGCGCGAGAATTTAATGGACTATCTCAAGCAACAATCCATTATTCAAGGCTCTTCGAAAATCATCCTCCCTTTCAGCAAAAAAGAACTTGCCGACTACCTGGGCGTTCAAAGGCCGTCGTTGTTCAGGGAACTGAAAAAAATGAAGGACGAGGGAATCATTGAAATTAGTAACCGCACGATACAGCTATAACAGATCGAACTGGTTTTTGTGAAACTTTATCCCTCCCCACGAATACGGCGTTATGGTGGGCGGCTTCCTCGTAAATATCCCCGGTGGCAAAGAAAAAGCCCGTCACATCTTCGTCAATGCGGCGGGCGGCTGTGAGGTAGTTCCTCGCTGTTCGGTTGTCGGTGTTCCGGGGCGGCAGTCGGAAGTCAGAAAGGGACGCGGGGCTTGGTCTGTCCGGCGGCGGGGCTGTGCCTTTTTCGCCTGTCAGCAGTTCAACGGCTTCGGTGAAGCTCTTGCCGAAAAACTCCATGACAAAATCAACGGGTGCGCCGCCTTTGCTCTGGCTGTGCCTGTACCATTTGTTTCCCCGGACGGTCAGGCTGTCGTGCCGCTTCCAGCGGTATTCATTTCCGGCGCGAGTAAGCTGCTCTCCCTGTGATTGCAGGAAAGAAACAAGGTCGGTTTGGTTGGCGCGGTCTATCTGTTCTTGGGTGTAATACATAAAAGTTCAACTCCTTTCAGCGGTCTATATCATGCCGCTTGGTGCGGCTCTGCGTCTGCTCCGGCTGGTCGGCGCGGAGTGCAATATCCACGCATTTGCGGATTTTTTGAAGCTCGGCAACCTCGGCGCGGGTCTCTTTCAGTTTGGTATAATCGCTGTCCCTCTGTGTTTTGAGGTCAGCATATTCCTGTTCCCATTCCGCAATAGGCAAGGTCTTTGTTCCTTTCGGCAGATTTGCATGGAGATAGCGGTTTGCCGCGTCCCATAGGGTAAGCTCGGCGCGGCGGGCTTCCGCAAACTTCTCCTGTTTTCCTTTCCAGCGGATTTGCCGATACTCGTCCTGTATGGGCTTGTAGGTTTGATAATTTCTGCCGTACTCCATGAGTTTTTGCAGTTCTTTCATGCGCTGCTCGGCGGTTTTCATTCCCTCCCGGATTGAATAGGCTTTATCACTGACAGAGGAAAGAGAAGCGTCCAGCTCATCAAGATTAGAGATACCATGCTCGGAAAGATAGTTGACCGCTGCCGCTATGGTTTTCAGTTCATCGGCTGTGTGCTGTTGTTGCCAACGCTGCGAATACTTCCGGCTCTTTTCTCTCTGAACGCTCAAATACTTCATCAACAGATTTGCGAGGTTGTGTGTCAAATTGCCAGAGTGTTTTTTCGCCGCTTCGCTTGCCGCCCTGCGCCGTTCCTCGCTGTATGGGGCGGTCAGACGGAAAGAGAAACGCCCCTTGCGGATTTCAAACTCCATGCAGCCTGTTTCTGCGTCCTCGTCGGTCAGCTTGCAGATCGCCGGGTAGCGGCGGCTGTATGCGGTCAGCCTGTTCTTTAAGTCGGTGTTGTGGGTGCGGATATGGATTAACGGGTCTTTCTCGTCAAACCATATATCGGTGGTCTTTTCCTGCTTTGTCAGCCCTGTTCTCATAAACTCTCCTTTCTGCGCCCCTGTTACGCAATAGGGGCATTTTTCGGGTGTTTTTCCCGGCTCTTGACTTGGGGAAAATGAGGATTTTCAAATAGAAACCGCCCGGACAGGGAATGGTTCGTCGGGGCGGCTGTTATCGCAAGATTTCTGTTTTTTCCGGCTCTTGACCGTCAGACGCGGATAAACGCGAGCTGTCGGCAAGCACCAGTTTGAGCAGCTTGTCGCGGAATGTTTCTGTGCTGCTGTGATTGAAAAATAACTCCGCAACAATGGTCTGCCCGTTCCTCTGGGTCGTGATGATACTGTCGGGGGTCTGTTCTGCCATAGGCGGCTCCTTTCTTTGGGCGCAAAAGAGGGATTTCCCGTAGTTCGGAAAATCCCTCTTGGTTGACGGTTATTCTGTTTTACTGTGTGGGCTGTGCGGCGGCTGCCTGTGCCTTTCTCCTTGCCCGGTATTCCCGCGCTTTCATGCGGTCATACTCCCGCTGCTTTTCAAGGTTTCGCGCCCGGTACTCCCTTGAATACTGCCGGTGGTAGGCGCGGCTCTTTTCCTTTTTGGCTTCTTCGATTTCCTCCCGCATTTGCCGGATTTCCTGCTCGGTCGGTTCTGCAAGCTGTGTCACTTCATTCTCAAACTTGCCGATATAATTGAAATATATGCTGATGTGCTGGATTGCGTATCTCGCCCTTTTCTGGTCGCGCTCATGCACTTCAATCCGGCTGATAAACTCGTTGAGAATGGCGGGGGTAAGGTCGGTAAAGGCGGCATGGCGTTCCGTCAGCTTCAAAAACTTCTGCGCCCGTCCTCCCGCGTTCTCATAAGCGGATAGCTGCTCTTGGAGCGTGGCAAGCTCCGCTTTCAGCGCGTAGTATTCTTCCGAATACTTCTGCGACATCTGCTCATAGCGGTCTTGCGGGATCGTGCCGAGGGCGTTGTCCTCATAGAGCTTATTCAGCACCTTGTCAATCTGTTCAAGGCGCGTCGTGATTTGCGGAATACGCTTCTGCTGTTTTTTGGTCTGGTCGGTCTGCTGCATGGCAAGGTTCTTTTTCACTAAGGCTTCAAACTCCGCCCGATTGCTGATAGAATAGTCCTCGATTTTCTTCAGCACTTCCGCGATGGTCTGCATGAGCAAGTCCGCGTCCATGATGTGCGGGGAATGGCATTTGGGGTTCTTGGCTTTCCCCTTGTGGTACTCGCTGCAAAAAGCAACGTGCCGCTTGCCGCCGTTCCGGTAATCTATGCGAATGTGCATTTTTGCGCCGCAGTCCTTACAGAAAAGCAAGCCGGACAGAGGGTGGATTTCCCCGTCCCCGTTGGGGCGTTTGACGGGTGCGTTTTCCAAAATCCGCTGTACGGTTTCAAAATCGCTGCGGCTGATAATCGGCTCATGCACATTTTCTGTGATGTGCCACTGGCTCCGGTCTACATAGTGGTTATGTTTATCCCGGAAATGCTTTGTAGTCTTGAAGTTGACTACATCGCCGCAATACTCCTGCCGTGTGAGGATATTGGTCAAGGTGGCTTTGTTCCACTTGCAGCGGTTATCCTCGTTGAGCGTCTTATTTTTACAGGTTCCCCGCCCCTGGTCTTTCATGTAGAAAGTGGGGGTTGGGATTTTCTCCTGTGTCAAATACACGGCGATTTGGTTGCGGTTTTTCCCGCCGATAAACAGACGGAAAATCAAACGGACAACCTCGGCAGCTTCCTCGTCGATTATCCAAAAATCCTTGTTGTCCGGGTCTTTGACATAGCCGTAAGGGGCTTCGGTGACAATCGGCTTTCCACTCATGCCTTTGGTCTTAATGCCCGTTTTCACTTTCTTGCTGATGTCCTTTGCGTACCACTCCGACATGATATTGATAAAGGGCGCAAACTCCAATGTGTCGGGCTTCTCGCTGTCAATGCCGTTGTTGACCGCGATAAAACGCACATTGTTCCGTCTGAATATCTCCATCGCGTTGCCGACTTGGAGATAGTCACGCCCCCAGCGGGTAAGGTCTTTCATAATGCAGACACCGATTTTCCCGTTTTCCACATCGTCCATCATGCGGGAGTAGGCGGAACGGTCAAAAAACCTGCCGCTTTCGTCATCGTCGATGTAGTGCCGGATATTGGTTAGGTGCTGCCCTCTGGCATAGTTCTCCAAAAATATTTTTTGGTTCTGTATGCTGTTGCTCTCGCCGCCGTCCCTGTCCTCGTCGCCCACGGAAAGGCGGGAGTAAAGGGCTGTAATTTTGCTATAATCAGTCATGTGCATAACCTCCTGTGCGTCCATGTATGTGTCATTTACACTTAAAATTATGCACTCCATCGGGCGGTGCCGTATTCTTCCCCGTGTCGGTACTTCTTGGCGTTCTTTGCCTTGAAATAGAGAATGGCCCTTACCAGCACAGCCGCCGCCGCACCCACGAAAAGATCAAATGGGTGCAGGCTGGGGAACGGATTTTGAAAGACCGTACCCAGCGTGGTAAATGTGCCCAGCACCTTATCCAGAATATCCGTGCCGGTTGTCAGCCGGTAGGCTTCTCCCAGCTTGGTACACATCAGCCCGTTGATAACATAGGGCAGACTGGCTTTGAGCACTTGGGCCGCGTTGATTTTCGGCAGCTTCTTCATCGCTCCACCTCCTGATGTTTATTCCGGGAGAGGGATTGGGCCATATTTTTGACCACTTCCTGAAGCTGCACAATCCGTCCGCGAACAGAGGGCTTTTCCTGGGCCTTGCGCTTAACCACTTTGCCGGAATATTCCGCAAAGGCGGCAGTCAGCGCGTCCGCGTCACGGCTTTTGAAAAATACCAGATAGCGCGGCGGCTGTGAGGTGGTATCCTTTTTCAGTGCAAAGTCAACACCATATTTCCGGGCAACCTGTTCAAAGGACTTGATATTACCGTCCGTCACCTCGATATTGGAAACGCCTGCGCCCTGCCGGACAAGGCGCTTTACACTTTGCTTTCCCTTATAAACTTTGGGATTCTTCTGGCTTTTCTCCATTTCCGCCAGGCACTTGCGAATGGCCGCTTTCAGTAAATTGGCGGACAGTTTGCCCGCTTTAATGCTGATAGCCACGGCCCTTTTTTCCATTTCTTCCTGCATGGGCTATTTCCTCCTTTCCGGCAGGGTGAAAGTGGAAAAGAGAGAATCTAAGGCGGAACCACCAGCCGGTGCAGCAGAAACCGCAGCAGCCGGTGGCGCAGGTCAGCAGGTTTCTTCATGGCCCTGGCTCCTGATTTTCAGGATACCGTCCAATGTGGTGGCCGTAATGCCTAATCGCTGGGCAACGGCAATATCGTTTTTTACGGTTTCGTCCACCTCGTCGCCGCAGACGATGAGAACATGACTGCGGCGGAGCAGATCGCGGGCCATATCAATCCCGTCCTTGTGTTCGGCGGGAATCGTGTCATTCAGAAAATGCGGCAGATACAGAATCGGGCAGATTGGCGTGAAGCCAGCCTGATAGACCTTGCGGCAATAAACAACGGCTTGATCGGTGTCCGTAAACTCCTGGCCGGTCCATGCGGCGGTAATGTAAGCAAAAGGTTTTTTCACGGGGCCGTTCATTTGCAGTTGGGTAATCAAGGGCAAACCGGATAAGACCGGCTTGCCGCCCTTATTTGATTATGAAAAAAGCAGTTCCCCGCTGCCGTACAGGTCGTGGTTGACCAGTGCGGTGTAGTAGCTGCTGATTGTGGTAGGCGCATTATAGAGCGCCGTCAGGAGATAGGCCCGGATATTCCGAACCTTTGTTGTATTTTGGTGCAGGCTGTCCATCACATACTCTATGTGGCTGGAATCCAGCTTTAACAGCCTGCTTTTGACCACCTCGTTGGGATAGTCCTGGCCGCCAATGCGAATCTGCTTTTTGGTGGAGCAAACTGTGTCTACCAGAATTTCAAGCATTTCATCTAACATATCCCGGTCATAGCCCACACGCTCACAAAGGTGGTCGTACTCAATGTTCTCTTTCAAAATCTCCCGATAAATCCGTATCGTATCAATCCTATCAGCCGCCGCAGGTGGTTTATCTTCCGTTGGCCTTGCTGTCGGATAGATAGATGGATCGGTATCATTCGATTCAGTATAATTCTTATCAGTATTGATTGTCTCCGATTTTAGGAAGTCAAGACCTCCCGTTTCAGGAAGTGCAGACTTCCGCTTTTCGGAAGTCTTGACTTCCTCCCTCCGAATGAAGTTTTTGACATAGATTTTGGTGGGGCGGCCCTGGCCCTGCTTCTTACGCTCAATCAGACCCACCTTGTCCAGTTCGGTAAAGAGGGCTACCGCTTTGTTGTGGCCGCAGCCCATCGCGCCCATCGCTTCCTCCAGGGTGAAGTAGATGAACACCCGTTTTTGTTCGTCCAGCCAGCCATTGCGTATGGAAAGCCCCATGCGGTCCAACATCAAGCCATATAGAATTTTCGCGTCGCCAGTTGTCTGTTTGAAACCGGGGTCGGTGAACAACACCTTGGGAATCCGGTAAAAGGTATATTGCTCTGCCTCGGTGCCATAGAAGTATTCCAATGCGCCCGGCTCGGCCATGTTTTCGCCCCCTTTCCTGGGAACGGCTGCCCGAAAAAGGGCGCGAAAAAGGGACACCGTAAAAACAGTGTCCCTTTTCGTGCATGTTGCCTTAAACCCTTGCCCGTTTAGCCGTCTGCCGTATTATTTTTTTAGTTTCCTTAATCGGCACCAGCTAATTGACGCCGGGCTTTTTGCTTGTCTGTTTCTATTTTATTCCTCGATTTCCGTATCATCAATCTCAAATACTTCTGAAGCCTCATCCAGGCTGTCTCCATCATCCTCAGACAGAATCAGATTCTCATCATCCTCATCATCAGACAGAAGAATCTCGTCGTCTGCTATAACCTCATCAGTATCCAGCTTAACGGAACGATAACGCTTCATTCCAGTACCGGCCGGAATCAGCTTACCAATCAGAACGTTCTCCTTCAGACCGATCAGGTGATCCACCTTGCCGTTGATTGCAGCCTCAGTCAGAACCTTTGTGGTCTCCTGGAAGGATGCAGCTGACAGGAAGGAATCTGTTGCAAGAGATGCCTTTGTAATACCCAGCATAACCTGCTTGCCCTCTGCCGGTTTCTTGCCTTCTGCAATCAAAGCCTCGTTCATCTCATTAAAGTCAAGAACATCCATGGATACGCCCGGAAGCACATCACTGTCTCCGCTCTCCTCGATCTTGATCTTCTTCAGCATCTGGTGCACAATCATCTCAACGTGCTTATCATTGATTTCTACACCCTGCAGACGGTAAACCCTCTGTACCTCGCGAAGCATATAGTCCTGAACTGCGCGAACGCCCTTAATCTTCAGGATATCGTGCGGATTGACACTACCCTCGGTCAGCTCATCACCGGCCTCAATCACCTGCTCGTCCTGAACCTTGATTCTGGAACCGTAAGGAATCAGATAGGTCTTGGAGTTGCCTGTTTCTGTATCGGTAACAACAATCTCACGTTTCTTCTTTGTATCTTTAATATTTACCACGCCGCCGAACTCGGAAATGATAGCAAGTCCCTTCGGCTTACGGGCCTCAAAAAGCTCCTCGACACGAGGAAGACCCTGTGTAATATCGCCGCCTGCAACACCGCCCGTATGGAAGGTACGCATGGTCAGCTGAGTACCTGGCTCACCGATAGACTGTGCAGCAATAATACCAACTGCCTCACCAACCTGAACCGGCTGTCCTGTAGCCATGTTTGCGCCGTAGCACTTTGCACAGATTCCCACATGGGATTTACAGGTCAGAACGGTACGGATCTTTACGGAATCACGTCCCAGCTTCTCTAATACCTTCATAACCGCTGCAGCACGCTTCGGTGTACACATGTGGTTTGCTTTTACAACAACCTCACCGGTATCCGGATCGGTAATGGTTTCTGCGATATAACGTCCGGTAATACGCTCCTGCAGGCTCTCAATGGTTTCCTTGCCATCAGAGAATGCCTTGATCTCCATGAACGGAATCTCCTTGCCTTCGCAGCAGTCTACCTCACGGACAATCAAATCCTGAGATACGTCAACCAGACGACGGGTCAGGTAACCGGAGTCCGCTGTACGCAGAGCCGTATCGGACAGACCTTTACGGGCACCGTGAGCAGAGATGAAGTACTCCAGTACGTCCAGACCTTCACGGAAGTTGGACTTAATCGGCAGCTCGATGGTGTGACCGGTTGTATCGGCCATCAGTCCTCGCATACCTGCCAGCTGTTTGATCTGCTTATCAGAACCTCGAGCTCCGGAGTCAGCCATCATGTAGATGTTGTTGTACTTATCCAGGCCGGTCAGCAGGTCATGGGTCAGCTGATCATCCGTTGTCTTCCAGGTTTCAATAACCTCTTTATAACGCTCCTCCTCGGTAATAAGACCGCGGCGGTAGTTCTTTGCAATCCGGTCTACGGTAGCCTGTGCCTCGGCAATCAGTCTCGGCTTGGACTCCGGAACCGTCATATCGGAAATGGATACTGTCATGGCAGCTCTGGTGGAATATTTGTAACCAATGGCCTTAATATCATCCAGAGTTACAGCAGTCTGCGTAGCGCCATGTACATTGATAACCTTCTCCAGAATCTTCTTCAGCTGTTTCTTTCCTACATGGAAGTCTACCTCAAGAAGCAGTTCATTTCCTTCCACGCTTCTGTCTACAAATCCCAGATCCTGCGGAATGATTTCATTGAAAATGAAACGTCCCACGGTAGATTCTACAACTCCGCTGTGAACTGTGCCGTCGGGCATGGTCTTGGTCACACGGGCCTTGATTCTGGAATGCAGGGTAACAACTCCGTTTTCGTAAGCAAGAATTGCCTCGTTTACGCTCTTGAAGATCTTGCCCTCACCCTTTGCACCCGGGCGCTCCTGGGTCAGGTAGTAGATACCAAGAACCATATCCTGGGACGGAACCGCTACAGGGCCGCCGTCAGACGGCTTCAGCAGGTTGTTCGGAGAAAGCAGCAGGAAACGGCACTCTGCCTGAGCCTCTACGGACAGAGGCAGATGCACAGCCATCTGGTCACCGTCGAAGTCCGCATTGAACGCGGTACATACTAACGGATGCAGCTTGATTGCCTTACCTTCTACCAGAATCGGTTCGAAAGCCTGGATACCCAGTCTGTGCAGGGTAGGTGCACGGTTCAGCATAACCGGATGCTCTTTAATAACATCCTCCAGCACATCCCATACCTCGGTCTGCAGGCGCTCTACCATCTTCTTTGCGCTCTTGATATTGTGAGCAGTTCCGTTCTGAACCAGCTCTTTCATAACGAAGGGCTTAAACAGCTCAATCGCCATCTCCTTGGGAAGACCGCACTGGTAAATCTTCAACTCCGGTCCTACAACGATAACGGAACGTCCGGAATAGTCAACTCGCTTACCAAGCAGGTTCTGACGGAAACGTCCCTGCTTACCTTTCAGCATATCGGAAAGAGACTTTAACGCACGGTTACCCGGTCCGGTAACCGGTCTGCCACGGCGGCCGTTATCGATCAGAGCATCCACGGCCTCCTGAAGCATACGTTTCTCGTTGCGAACAATAATATCCGGTGCGCCCAGCTCCAGCAGACGGGCCAGACGGTTGTTTCTGTTGATGATTCTTCTGTATAAGTCATTTAAGTCAGAGGTAGCAAAACGGCCGCCGTCCAACTGTACCATCGGACGGATATCCGGCGGGATAACCGGAATCACGGTCATGATCATCCACTCCGGCTTGTTTCCGGAATTGCGGAATGCCTCAACAACCTCCAGACGCTTGATAATGCGGGCTCTCTTCTGGCCGCTGGCGTCCTTTAACTCTTTCTTTAACTGCTCAGACTCTTTCTCCAGGTCAATCGCCTGCAGCAGCTCCAGAATGGACTCTGCGCCCATTCCTACACGGAAGGAGCCATAGCCCCATTTCTCCACTTCCTCCCGGTACTCCTTCTCAGACAGAACCTGCTTATACTGCAGGCTGGTCTGTCCCTGGTCCAGGACAATGTAGGATGCAAAATACAGCACCTTTTCCAGAATACGGGGAGAAATATCCAGGATCAGTCCCATCCGGCTGGGGATTCCCTTAAAATACCAGATGTGGGACACAGGAGCGGCCAGCTGGATGTGGCCGATACGCTCTCTGCGGACGCTGGCCTTGGTTACTTCTACGCCGCATCGGTCACAGATTACGCCTTTATAACGGATCTTTTTATATTTGCCGCAATGACATTCCCAGTCCTTGCTGGGTCCGAAAATACGCTCACAGAACAGGCCGTCCCGCTCGGGCTTTAAGGTCCGGTAGTTAATAGTCTCAGGCTTCTTTACCTCGCCGTGGGACCACTCCAGAATCTTTTCCGGGGAAGCCAGGCCAATCTTAATGGCGTCAAATGTCAATGGCTGATAAGTTTCATTTGTCTCAGGCATGAGCGATACTCCCTTCTATTATTCTTCGTCAGAGTTATCGAAATCCATATCAATGGAATCCATATCCTCATCAAAATCATCACTGCTGTCCTCGTCTACAGTAACCAGCTCTCCGCCTTCAAACTCCTGCTTCTGATAGCCGTAGTCTCCGAAGGATTCCTCCCGGTTGTAGTGACGGTCGCCTTCAATAATGGACCGCAGATCGGTCTCATCATAATCTATGTTTTCGCCAATCTCTACTTCAGTATTGTCGTCGCGCAGCACACGGACATCCAGTCCAAGAGACTGAAGCTCTTTTAACAGAACCTTAAAGGACTCCGGAACTCCCGGCTCAGGGATATTCTCACCCTTGATAATAGCCTCGTAGGTCTTTACACGTCCGACAACATCATCAGACTTCACGGTCAGGATCTCCTGCAGGGTATAGGATGCACCATACGCCTCCAGAGCCCAAACCTCCATCTCTCCGAAACGCTGTCCGCCGAACTGGGCTTTACCACCCAGAGGCTGCTGAGTAACCAGAGAGTATGGGCCGGTGGAACGTGCATGAATCTTATCGTCAACCAGGTGATGCAGCTTCAGATAATGCATGTGTCCAATCGTTACCGGGCTGTCAAAATATTCGCCGGTCCGTCCGTCGCGGAGTCTTACCTTACCGTCACGGCTTAATGGAACGCCCTTCCAGAGCTCTCTGTGCTCCAGATGTGCACCCAGGTAATCGATCACGTCCGGTTTCAGGATGTCTTTATATTTTTCTACGAATTCATCCCAGGAAGTGTTCACATAGTCGTTGGCAACTTCCAGGGTATCCATAATATCAATCTCGTTTGCACCGTCAAATACCGGTGTTGCGATATTAAAGCCAAGAGCCTTTGCAGCCAGACTCAGGTGGATCTCCAGCACCTGTCCGATATTCATACGGGACGGCACGCCCAGGGGGTTCAAAACGATATCCAGGGGACGTCCGTTAGGCAGGAAAGGCATATCCTCAACAGGAAGCACGCGGGAAACAACACCCTTGTTTCCGTGACGTCCGGCCATCTTGTCACCTACAGAAATCTTACGTTTCTGAGCGATGTAAATGCGGACAGTCTGATTAACGCCGGGAGCCAGCTCGTCGCCGTTCTCTCTGGTAAATACCTTTGCATCCACGATAATTCCGTATGCACCGTGAGGAACCTTCAGGGAGGTATCACGAACCTCTCTTGCCTTCTCACCGAAGATTGCTCTTAACAGACGCTCCTCGGCAGTCAGCTCAGTCTCTCCCTTGGGAGTAACCTTACCAACCAGAATATCTCCGGCACGAACCTCTGCACCGATACGGATAATTCCTCTCTCGTCCAGATCCTTTAACGCATCATCACCGACACCGGGAACATCACGGGTGATCTCTTCCGGTCCCAGCTTGGTATCACGGGCCTCTGCCTCGTATTCCTCAATATGAACAGAAGTGTATACATCCTCCTGAACAAGACGCTCAGACAGCAGAACCGCATCCTCGTAGTTATAACCTTCCCAGGTCATAAAGCCAATCAGCGGGTTCTTACCCAGAGCAATCTCACCGTTCTGAGTAGAAGGACCGTCAGCGATAACCTCGCCGGCCTCTACATGATCATTCTTGTATACAATCGGCTTCTGGTTGTAGCAGTTGGACTGGTTGCTTCTCTTAAACTTGGTCAAATGATAAATATCACGGCCGCCGTTGTCATCCCGCTTGATAATAATCTCGTTGGATGCAGAACGCTCAACCACACCGGCATGCTTTGCCAGCACACATACGCCGGAGTCAACAGCTGCCTTTGCCTCAATACCGGTTCCTACAACAGGAGCCTCTGTGCTTAACAGCGGTACTGCCTGACACTGCATGTTGGATCCCATCAGCGCACGGTTTGCGTCATCGTTCTCCAGGAAAGGAATCATGGAGGTTGCCACGGAGAATACCATCTTCGGGGAAACGTCCATCAAATCAATCGCTTTTTTCTGGAATTCAGAAGTCTCCTCACGGAAACGTCCGGAAACGTTATTGTGAATGAAGTGGCCTTCCTCGTCCAGCGGTTCGTTCGCCTGTGCAACAATGAAGTTATCCTCTTCATCTGCAGTCAGGTAAACCACATCATCTGTAACAACAGGATTCATCGGGTCTGTCTTGTCTACAATACGGTACGGAGCCTCAATAAATCCGTACTGGTTAACTCTTGCATAAGTTGCCAGAGAGTTGATCAGACCGATGTTGGGTCCCTCAGGAGTCTCGATAGGACACATACGGCCGTAATGGGTGTAGTGTACGTCTCGAACCTCGAATCCCGCACGATCTCTGGACAGACCGCCAGGTCCCAGAGCAGACAGACGTCTCTTGCGGGTCAGCTCAGCCAGCGGGTTGTTCTGATCCATGAACTGAGACAGCTGGGAGCTTCCGAAAAACTCCTTCACTGCTGCAGTGACCGGTTTAATATTAATCAGGGACTGGGGCGTAATTCCGTCCATATCCTGAGTTGTCATACGCGCTCTTACCACACGCTCCATACGAGACAGACCGATACGGTACTGATTCTGAAGCAGCTCGCCAACGGCACGGATACGACGGTTGCCCAGATGGTCAATATCATCCGCATTGCCGATCTCGCCTTCCAGATGCATATTGTAGTTGATAGAAGCAATGATGTCCTCCTTCGTAATATGCTTCGGAATCAGCTCGCCGATATTGCGGTGAATCAGATCCTTCAATACTTCCTGATCTCCGCCAGCTTCTTCCAGAATGTTTTTCAGAACCGGGTAATATACTAATTCTGCAATTCCGATTTCCTTCGGATCAAAGTCCACATAAGCAGCCAGATCAACCATACGGTTGGACAGCACCTTGTAGTTGCGATCCGGTCCCTGAATCATAACATAGGGAACAGCTGCATTCTGCAGAGTCTCTGCCAGCTCCTTGTCTACCATTGCGCCTGCCTCTGCCAGAACCTCTCCGGTGGTTTCATCCACTACCGTCTCTGCCAGAACATGACCCTTGATGCGGTTTTTGAAATGAAGCTTTTTGTTGAATTTATATCTGCCGACTTTGGCCAGGTCATAACGACGCGGGTCAAAGAACATGCTGTTTAACAGGCTCTCTGCACTATCAACGGATAAAGGCTCGCCCGGACGAATCTTGCGGTACAGTTCCAGAAGACCATCCTGGTAATTCTCGGAGGTATCCTTGCTGAAGCTGGCCAGAAGCTTGGGCTCCTCGCCGAACAGCTCTGTAATCTCCGCATTCGTTCCATAGCCCAGGGCACGAATCAGCACCGTCACCGGCACCTTACGGGTCCTGTCCACGCGCACGTAGAAAATGTCATTGGAGTCTGTCTCATACTCCAGCCATGCGCCCCTGTTAGGAATCACAGTGCAGGTATAGAGCTCTTTACCGATCTTATCATGGCCGATTCCATAATAAATACCGGGAGAACGAACCAGCTGGCTTACAATAACACGCTCTGCTCCGTTAATGACAAAAGATCCGGTATCCGTCATCAGCGGAAGATCTCCCATGAAAATCTCATGCTCGTTGATCTCTTCTTTATCCTTATTGTAGAGTCTTACGCGAACCTTCAGCGGAGCCGCATAAGTAGCATCCCGCTCCTTACATTCTTCAATCGTATACTTAACTTCATCCTTACATAATGTAAAATCTACAAATTCCAGGCTAAGATGACCTGCAAAGTCAGAGATTGGGGAGATATCTTCAAACACTTCCTTCAATCCTTCATCGAGGAACCACTGATAGGAGTCTTTTTGAATCTCAATCAGGTTTGGCATCTCAAGAACTTCCTTCTGTCTTGAGTAGCTCATTCTAACGCTTTTCCCGGAAGTCACCGGACGCATTCTGCTTTTCTCCATTGACATTTTCACCCCTGTTTTCTAATCATTTTCACAGCATTTTTGGGCATAAAATGCCCATGATGCCACAATAGTGCACACTCCATAATAACATAAGCCTGTCAAGGTGTCAAGTATTTTTTCCTTGCAATTTTCCCTAAAAAATGCTATACTATTGAAACAGGTATGTCCTGTTACATATTGAACACGATGGAGGTATACCCCGTGAGTACTTTTCTCAATGTTGTACTGGTAATTCTTGTAATTGCCGCCATTGTACTGGCTGTACTGTATTTTCTGGGACGAAAGCTTGAGAAGCGCCAGGTAGAGCAGGAACAGCTTCTGGAAGCATCCAAGCAGGTAGTATCCATGCTCGTCATCGACAAAAAGAAGATGAAGATCAAGGATGCCGGACTTCCCAAGATGGTCTACGATCAGACACCCAAGTACATGCGCTGGGCAAAGGTTCCCGTAGTAAAAGCCAAGGTTGGTCCCAAGGTGATGACTCTGATGGCCGATGAACGCGCCTTCCAGATGCTCCCGGTAAAGACCGAGGCCAAAGTGGTTGTAAGCGGCATCTACATCACTGAAGTAAAAAGCGTCCGCGGCGGAATTCCCGCTCAGCCGCCGAAGAAAAAGGGCTTCTTTGCAAGATTCAAAAAAGAAAAGAAAGCAGACAAATAATTACCGGCTTTCAGGACACAACACAAAACGGATATCAGAATTCTCAAAATGAGAACTCCGATATCCGTTTTTTGATTGCGTATCAGCTCTACAGCTCCTGCAGCTCCAGACTTGCCCCTTCTCTGGAACATACATCCAGCACAATGCTGCAGTCAGAAATATGGTCGTAATTAATATCCAGGGAATAGTCCACAGATACCCTCAGGCTGTCCTCCTGCTCCTCCAGACGGATCCTGTTCGTGGAAAGGCCCACCACCATCTCGCCCATCGGCGTTACATATCTGGTCAATGCCTTCTGATCCTGTTCAAACACCATATGAGCCGTGGTTACTCCGCTTTTTAAAACGTCCATTTTTGTAGGCGTCACCTTGATTACATTGCGGATAGTCCCTTCAAATCCCTCCATGGCCTCTTCATATACGATATAATGCTTTCCGTTTTTCTGAAAATAATCGCCTGCCGTAATGATTTCCACATCATCACTATCTCCGTCCATGGCCTGAAGCCCGCTGATTTTTATAAGAACGTCCTTCGTCATCTGTATCCCCCGGTTTCCTTAATAATTTTCAATATCGATTTTCCGTGTTTCCTTCACCTCGTTAGGCAGAATCGAAGTGGCAAAGCTGGTAAACTTTTCTGCCAGGTCACTGACAAAAAACTGGTACTTTTCCCCCTGAAGGGGCTCTGCCCCGTCCCTCTTAAGCCCGCGTTCCTCTAAAAGCTGCTTCAGCTCAACGGCTGTCTCATAGGCCGGATTTACCAGAGTCACATCCTCTCCCATCAGTCTCCGCAAAGTAGAACGCAGAAGGGGATAATGGGTGCATCCCAGCACCAGGGTATCTATATATTTGCCTTTCAGCACGCTGAGATACCGGGAGGCAATCTCATCTGTCACCGAATCATGGAGAAGTCCCTCCTCCACCAGAGGAACAAACAGGGGACAGGGCTTTCCCGTCACCTGAATATCCGGTTTCATCTGCTTCATCACCCTGGTGTAAATTCCGCTTCCGATGGTTCCCTCTGTGCCGATTACGCCGATTTTTCCGTTCCTGGTCGTCCGGACCGCCGTTCTGGCGCCTGCATTAATCACACCGATAATGGGAATATCCGACTCTGCCGCCACCGTATCCAGAGCATAGGCGCTGGCCGTATTGCAGGCAATCACAATAGCCTTCACCTCTTTGGTACGCAAAAAGCGGATAATCTGGCGGGAATAGCGGAGTATGGTATCCCTGGATTTATTTCCATAAGGCACCCGGGCTGTATCCCCAAAATATACAATTCTCTCCTCCGGAATCTGACGCATAATCTCTCTTGCTACAGTCAGTCCTCCCACTCCGGAATCAAATACGCCTACCGGCGCATTTTTGTCTGTCTGAATCATGGTCACCTCTTCCCGAGCCTCTCTTTTACCGCTCAAAGGCCAGGTCAATCAGACGGTCAATCAGCTGCTTCTTCGGAATTCCGGCAGCCTCCCACAGCATGGGATACATGCTGATAGCCGTAAATCCGGGCATGGTGTTGATCTCATTAAAGATCACCTCTCCGCTGTCTGTTACGAAAAAGTCCACCCGCGCAAGGCCATAGCCGTCTACTGCATTAAAAATCTTCTCAGCAGCCTTTTTCACCTTCTCAGCGGCATTTCCCGGCAGCTGGGGATTGATTACCGTGCGGGATTCCTCGTTGTAGTATTTGGCGTCAAAGTCATAGAAATCTGCCGCTGCCAGAATCTCTCCCACACCGGAGGACTGCACCGGCTTTTCTCCGCCGCCTAACACAGCACACTCTACCTCATGTCCGACAATCGTCTCTTCCACCAGGATCTTCCGGTCATGGCGGGCTGCTTCCTCCAGTCCGGCAATCAGCTGCTCTCTGTTTTCCGCCTTGGAAACTCCCCGGGAGGATCCTGCATTGGAGGGCTTAATAAATACCGGATAGGCAAACCGATCCTCTACCTGACGAATCACCCGATCCATATCCTGCCTCATTTTCCAGACCATCACCGGCACATAGGCTGCCTGGCGGATCCCCAGATCATCTACAATAATTTTCGTATATAACTTATCCATAGACACTGCAGAAGAAAGCACGCCGCATCCTACATAGGGCAGCTTTGCCAGAGAAAACAGTCCCTGTACTGTGCCGTCCTCTCCGTAAAGGCCGTGAAGCACCGGGAATACCACATCCACCTTTTCCTCCCAGCGGCGATCACCTTCTGTATACATAATGCACTGCTTTGTGGCATCCGGTGAAATTACAGCTTCCACCCTGCTGTCTCTCCATGCGCCGGAGCGGATGTCTTCTACAGACTCCGTTTTCAGCCAGTGGCCTTCCTCTGTAATACCAATCAGCACCATATCGTATTTTAAAGTATCTATCTGTTCAATCACATTGGCAGCAGACATGCAGGATACTACATGTTCAGAAGACTGTCCGCCAAACAGCACTGCGATTTTTTTCTTATCCATTTCTTTTTTCCTCCCGCCTGGTTTTAACCTCGGATTATCCGCATCCATTCAGGAGCAGACCTCTTCCTGTCCGGCTTTTTCCGCCGGATTTTCTACTGTCCTGAATAGTTACGTTTAATTATATCATATTTGTCAATACTTAAAAAGCAACCATAAAGCAAGGAGGTTTTTCATGAAAACATATGAGATTTGCCGGCGTCAGCTGGCTTTGGGACTTGGATTTTTATTTCTGGCTCTTCTTCTGTCCATGAATCAGGTACAGAAGCAGCGGGAGGCTCTGGCAGAGAGAATCGCTCCTTCTCTTCTCCGTTTTCATATTCTGGCAAACAGCGACAGCCCGGCTGACCAGCAGGTCAAGCTGGAGGTCCGCAGTCTGATTCTGGACTATATTCAGGAGCTTCTGCCTGACAGACAGGGGAAAGAAGAAACCATCCGCTGCCTCAGAGAACAGAAGGCCGCGATTGAAGAAACCGCCAGTCAGTATCTGGCACAGCGCGGCTATCCCTACAAGGCGGCTCTGGAAATCACCCGGTGTTATTTTCCCACAAGAGTATACGACAATATGGTCATTCCCTGCGGCCAGTACGATGCCGCCCAGATTACACTGGGAAAAGGAGACGGCCATAACTGGTGGTGCGTCCTGTATCCCCGGTTCTGCTTTGTAGATGCCGCCTGCAAAGAAATCCCCCGGGAAAGCAGAAACCAGCTGCGGAACCAAATAAATCAGGACGACTATCTCGCCCTGGAGAATCATCGTCCTGATTTTGAATTCCGTTTTCGCTTATTTCCGTCCTTTTCCTTTTCCAAATCCCCTAATCCGGATTACTCAACTGCTGCCAGTCCGGTTACGCCCCAGTCATAATTTTCCATAGCCTGCCACAGGCTTAAATTGGCTGAGTCAAATGCCGCCTTCTTCTGATAATAAGAAAGCTGAAGGCCAATATACTGAATCTCAGAAATCAGCCCGTTCTGATACTGGCGCTGAGCCTTCCCCCAGGAGGCCTCTGCCGCCTGATATCCGGTTGCCGCTGCATCGTAAGCCGCCTTTTTGTCCATCACATCCTGATACAGACGCTGCATCTCAATCGTCAGCTTCTGATCGCCTTCGTCCAGAATTTTATTTCTGTTTTCTCTCTGGGCATTGGTCTTTCCTGCTGCTGAGGTTCTCTGGCTGATTAAGGTATAGTTATTTCCAATCGCCTTTTTCGTATCCTCTTCCAGATTCATGCCCTCCAGCCTTGTCATATCAAAAGCCGGGAGAGAATGAATCTCCGGATTGGTATCAGGATCATATCCCAGAAGCTGACAAAGACTTCTTCTTACACCGTCCGCCTGATTATTGAGAGATGCCAGCTGAGACTGCGCCGACAAAAAGCTGGTGTAGGCAGAAAGAACATCCTTATCTGTTGCAAGTCCCAGCTCCTTCTGACGGGTGTACATCTGATACTGTCTGTCATAAAGCTGCACCATGGTCTCCAGAGTTGCAATATTCTGGCGAATGGTATCATAGCCAATCATGGCCTGCTGTGCTCCTGCTGTCATCTGCCGCTCATAGCTGCGAATGGAACCTGTTGATGACGTATCATTCCACTGGCTTACAGTATCCTGTATGGACTTCACCGTTGACTGATAGCCTTTTTTCAGCTGCTTTGCTGTGGCAATCAGAACAGGATTTCCCATCATTTCTCCAGCGCTTTCATAACTGTCTGCCAGATCCTTTACCACCTGGGACTGGCTTTCCAGCTCCGTTGCCATATTGGCATAATCCTGTCTTGTATCCTCGTAGGTTTTCCACACCTGGGAAATCGTCGGGTTGTATTCTCTTACCCGGCCTTCAATCTCGCTGTATTCCAGAATATTATCCTGAAGACGGGCCAGTTCCTCTTCGCTGTATCTTCCTGCTTCAGGCGAAGCGCCCGGGCCTGTAGGGGAATATGCAAAAGCCGGCACGGCCGTCACTGCCAGCATACACGCTGTCACTGCCGCAATGGCACACTGTTTCCGCTTCATACTGCCACCTCCCTATCAGGCTACGCTGGCCAGGCCCTTTACTGCCCAGTCATAAGTTTCCATGGTCTGGAAAAGATTCAAATCTGCTGTCTTCATGGCCAGCTCCTTGTTCTGAAGATCATACTGCTGGCTGGTCAGCTGATTCTGGCTGGCTCTTCCCTGCTGGAACTGAAGTTCCATGCTCTGCAGATCCCGGCGTGCCAGCTCCAGCTCTGCTGCCGCCTGATCATAGGCCAGCTTCGCTGCCAGTACATTCTGATAACTGGTTACCAGGGCTGAGCCGATTTTCTGCTCATTATCTGCAATCGTCTTCTGCAGGGATTCCTTTGTTGTCGTGCTTTCCGCATTTTTCAGTTTTTTCTTATTGACCAGAAGCGTATAGTTGTTTTCCAGCGCCTTTTCCCGATCTGCCGCCGGATCCATCCCCTGAATCCGGGCCACATCAGACGCAGGCACCTGGCAGATCTCCGGCTGGGCATCATAGGTCCAGCCGGTCATTACCAGAAGCTTCTGCCGTACATTCTCAATATTTGATTTTGCAGATTCCACATTCCTCTCTGCTGTCTGAAGGGCTTCCCTGGCATTCAGAACATCAACCTGGGTTGCCGTTCCGATAGCCGCTCTTGTTTCAGCGCTGGTCAGAGCCATCTCTGCCTGGGCTTTTGCAATCTCCGCCTGCTTCAGGCTTAACTGATTCTTCTCCAGAGTCACCATGTTGCTCTGGGCCACTGTAACCAGAGTTTTTTCCGCCTGCTTGTAGTTCCAGCCGATGATTTCACTGTCCTCCAGATTGTCATCTGCCTGCTTTTCCATATTTTTTGCCTGAATTTCAGCAGAAAGCATGGAAGCAACCACATAGCCATAGGTAGGATCATCAGAATCCGGATAGGAAATATTGGCGTAAATCTCATTTGCCATATCCCGGTATTTGTCAGAAACATCATCCTTGGTATCCCCGTAATCCCTGCGGAACTGGTTCAAATCCAGCTGATTGGTCTGAACGGTGGTATTGTACTCCGCAATCAAACCCTCCAGCTCATCATACTCCATTTTATTGTCTCTTAATTTCGCCCACTCCTCTGAAGTTCTGGCGAATTCCGGGCTGGCTGCCAGAGCGGTCATGGGCGCTGCCGCAAGCATCACTCCTGTGATGCTTAAAGACAGTGCTCGTTTCCAGTTTTTCATTCAAATTCCTCCAAAGCTTCCTTAATCATAATGAGGTTCCGGTTTTCTCTTACGGCTCATAACAGAATAATAAACCGGAAGCATTAACAGTGCCAGAATGGTGGAGGCAATCAGACCTCCTACGTCTACCAGTGCCAGACCCTGCATACTCTCTCCGCTGTCGCCATAAGCCATGGCCATCGGAATCATGGATACTACCGTTGTCAGTGTTGTCATCAGAATCGGACGAAGACGGGTTGCGCCTGCTTCAATCAGGGCCGTCTCCTTATCCATTGTCTGCCGGTACTGGTTTACCGTATCTACATACAGAATACCGTTGTTTACTACCGTACCAACCAGCATCAGGAATCCCAGAAGAGATACCATACTGATGGGCACATCACACAGATACAGAAGACCAAAGGATCCAATCAGAGAGAAAGGAATCGTAGTCATAACCATGGTTGAGAATTTCGGTGACTCAAACTGCGCCGCCATAACAACGAATACCAGGAAAATAGCTGTGGCAATCGCGCTGCCCAGGTTTCCGAATTCTTCCATCATTGCCTCATCCATGGCATTTACCGCACGGGTAATGTTCGGTCCCATATGTTTCTCTACTACATCTTTATATAGGCGAGTCTCAATCGCATCTACCTGTCTGGGATCTTCTGTTTCCAGTTCTCCGGTAATGGTTACCTGATACTGTCTGTTCTTTCTTACAATCGCAGCCGGGCTGTCCTTAAATACAATATCTGCCACATCTGTCAAAGCAACAGAAGTGCCGCTGTTGGTTGTCAGAACAATGCCCTGCAGCTCGTCAATAGTGTCATACTGTTCCGGCGGGTATTCTACATTAACGCTGACCTCCTCGCCGTCAATCTTCAGCGTAGTTGCCTCTTTTCCTCCCAGAATGCTGCTGACTGTTCCTGCAATCTGAAGCGGTGTAATATTTTCGGCATTTGCCTTTACTGCATCAATGTTCAGCTTAACAACCGGCGCTGCATTTTCCAGAGTGGTATGCACCTTGTTTACATCCGGCTGTGCCATCAGAGCATTGGCAATCTCATCCGAGGCCTCCTTCAGCTCATCATACTGAGAGCTCTGAAGAATATACTCAATGGTTCCTGCAGAGGAAGACATCATGGACATGGACGAGGACGCGTCTACAGAAATATTTGCGCCTGTCACCTGGTTCAAAATCTTCTTCCACTCTTTTACCACCTGATCGGTTTCTCTCTTACGGTCATCCTTTAAGTAGGCTGTCAGACTTGCGCCTCCTGTGCTTAAGCTCATTCCGCTTCCGCCTGAAGTCAGCATATAGGAATCCAGATCCGGATCATCCTTAATCAGGGCCTCTACCTTCTGATAAATCTTATCATTTTCCTCCACGGTCAGACCGGGACGGGTTTCAATGCTTACATTGATAGTTCCTGTATCATCGGAAACCATCAGCTCCATACGCAGCTTGGATGCCATAACAAAGGAAAGCACAAGCAGCGCCACAGAGGTTAAAATAACGGTCTTTTTCTTCGGCAGCAGAACTCTCATAATATTGCGGTATCCGTCCTGCATTGCCTTCAGAAGTCCTCCTACCGGAGAATATTCTTTTTCCTGAGGCCTGAACATACAGTAGCACAGAGGAACAATTGTCATTGCACTGATCAGAGAAGCTACCAGACAGAATACAATGGTAAAGCCCAGAGGCTTAAACATCTGTCCTGTCATACCCTCCAGAAGAGCCAGCGGAATAAATACAACGCAGGTGGTTGCCGTACCGCCGATGATAGACTGAAGTACAATACCACTTCCCTTTAAGGCTGCTTCCCGGTATCCCACAATACCCTTTCCTTCGGTCGAACGGAAACAGCTTTCCAGAACTACAATCGAGTTATCTACCATCATTCCGACGCCGAGAACAAGGGACGACAGGGTTACCACGTTTAAGGTAAAGCCCATGACCTTCATCATAATCAGAGCCGCCAGAATAGAAATCGGGATTGAAGTACCAACAATCAGGGATGCCTTAATCTCTCCAAAAAACAGGAAAATGATGATCATGGAAATAATAACGGCCATTACCATGGCCTGCATTACGCTCTTCAAAGATGCCTTAATATCATCACTGCTGTCGAATACGACAACGATGTCCAGATCCTCATCCTGAGCTTCCAGATTTTCAATGGTTGCGTTGACTGCTTTTGATACATCCATAGCCGCCGCACTCTGCAGCTTTTTAACACCAATAGAAATCGTATCCTGTCCATTGTACCGGGCTACGCCTGTGGTATCCTCCAAGGCCATACCTACGTTAGCCACATCCTCCAGGTAAATGGTGTTGCCGTTTCCCAGAGTAATGGGAATCTGCTTCAGCAGATCCACGGTATTGTATTCCGTTCCGGCACTGACAGAAAGCTTCTGTCCGCCTACAATGGTATCGCCTGCCGGATAGGTAAAGTCTGCACTGCCGATAGACTGGGCAATGGAGCTCATATCCAGATGGTACTGCTTCAGTTTTTCCGGAATCAGCTGAATCTGAATGTACTCTTCCTGACCGCCGCTGACGCTGACATCAGAAACATCCGTGATTTTTTCAATTTCCGGAACAATTACATTATCTACGTAGTTATAAAGGTTTGTCTCCGTTTTATGATTTACAGCAAGCATCACTGTCGGCATATCATCAATGTTCATCTCCGCAATCACCGGCGATTCACAGTCATCAGGAAGCTTTGCCTCTACCACGTCCATTTTCTTTTTCAGATCATCATAAGCCTCGTCAATGTCTTTGCCGTAATCATACTGAATCATAACAAAGGAAATATTTTCCATAGACTGAGACTGAATGGTATCAACACCGCTTAGGGAACCGATTTCATCCTCGATTTCCGTTGTTACCAGGTCATTGACGTCCTCCGGGCTGGCGCCGGGATACACGGTTGCAACAATCAGCATCGGCATATCCATGGACGGCATCAGCTCCAGTTTTGAAGAAAATACAGACTGAAGACCGAATACAATCAGGCACAGCACTGCCAGCACTGTTGTAACCGGGCGTTTCAGGACTGTTTTTGTTAATCCCATAGCTGTTTCCTCCTATCCTTATTCCGCCTTGGCAGCTTCTGCTGCACCGGTATTTTCTGCATCTGTCTGGTCTGCTGCGCTGCCTTCAGCCTCTGCGCTTCCAGCCTGGGACTTCTGTACCTGAGAGCCCTCATACAGCTCTGAACTCCAAGTGGTAATAACCTCATCTGTCATATCAATACCGGACAGAATCTGAACCCGCTCAGAATCATAAATACCAACCTCTACCGGAACCTGATGAACCGTTCCATCCTCATAGAGATACAGGTATGCATCTCCGCCGGAATAGTAAACCGTATCTACCGGAAGAGTCATAACATTTTCCTGTTTATCAGAAGTAACCTTCAGCTGAACAGCAGAACCGGTTGCCAGGGCGTCTCCGTCTTCAACAGAGGCCTTTACCTGAAACAGTCCTGTAGCAGCATCAATCATGCTGCTGATTTCATTGATGGTTCCTGTATATTCAGAACCGTTTTTCTCAATAAATACAGGATCTCCTGCTCTCAGCTGCTCAGCGATTTTCTCCGGCACTGCAAAGGAAACAGATTTGCTTCCCTCTCCGGCAATTACAGTAATCAGATTCTGCTGAGAAACATTATCATGAACCTCAATGTCGCAGATTTCCACTTTTCCGCTGATGGTTGCCGTAATATTGGCATATTCCATCTGATGATCATAATTCAGCTTTGCAGAATCATACTGAATCTGGGCATTCTTTGCAGCCGTCTGGGCCTGCTCCAGCATGACGCTGGCAATATCTCCGGCCTGGAACAGAGCCTGCTGACGGGCCAGATTGGTCTGCGCATCCTGCAGCGCCTGAGCAGCGCTTTCCAGGCTCAGTCTTGCTGCATCCACCTGTTTGGTATCAATGGTACAAATCGGCTGTCCCTCTTCTACCACATCTCCTGCTTTTACAAACACTTCTGTCACTTCGCCGGCCATTTTCGGATAAATATAAACTACATCCGACGGCTCTACGCTTCCTACCAGTTCACGGAACAGCTCAATCGTTCCTGTCTCCGGTGTCTGCACATCCACCACCGGAAGCGCCGCCTCTTCCACAGGTGCATTCTTTTTCAGCGCCCTTGGCACCGCAATGGCAGCCACCGCAGCTATTGCTACTACAATTCCTCCGACTACAATTTTCTTTTTCATGATTGTCTCCTCATTTTTCAGTTTTTATTTTGATACGCACCATACTTCAAAAGCTCCAGATCATCCCGGAAGTTCTTTTTTGCCTCTTCCGCCTTTTCCATATTCTGGACATACCATTTAACAGAAAACGACATGGTCATCATTCCCATCCGCAAAAGCGAATCAAATTCCTCCGGTTTTTTATAAGGATACCTGCTTCGATCCAGACGTTCAAATATCCACTGATTCATCTTCACATTTTTCAGCCTGCCTGAGTGCCTGGTCTGAAACATCCCCCCATCCATGCCAAAAAGAGTTTCCCCCTCCTGGCTTGAAAAAACATTGCGAACCACATCCATCATTATCCGTGTTTCCTGAAGCTCATCTACCAGCCACTGGAACAGCCATTCCAGCAATGCAAAATAGTCGCCTCCGTTCGCCTCCAATTCCTCTTCACACATTTGAAGCATATTCTCAAATCCGTCAGAAAGAATATACTCCAGCAAATCTTTTTTATCCACAAAATATGTATAAAAACTGCCTCTTGATATCTCCGCATTGTGGATAATCTGGTTGATTGACACCTTCTCGTATGGTACTCTTGCAAACTCCAAAACAGCCGCCGTTCGGATAGCCTGCCTTTTTTCCTCCGGCAAACGGTGAAACCGTTCTGTAGGCATTGTTCCCCCTCCCTTCATCCTCTTTCATTTTCATGGCTGATTCTGACACTGATTTCCAGCCCCGTTTCCGGCTTCTTCCGCCAGTCCTTTCTGCCAGCTTTTCCAGCCCTGTTTCAAAAGGTGACAAGCTGTCATCTACTTTCCGAAAAACAGTTTTTATTATAATGACACCTTGTCACCATGTCAATAGAGGTCATAATTTTTTCACAGAATTTATACTTTTTTATTTTCTTTCTAATAATTATTTTCTAATTGCACTGCGGGGGATTTTTAATATTTTATCATAGGGGAATTTTGCATTTTTAATGGATATCCGCGATTTTTGCACAAGCCCGGTGTGGATTTTGCATTTTTGAAAGAAAATCGCGATTCCTGCACAATACTAGGGTACTTTCCCACATAAGCCACAAGATACACCTGAGTAGTAAAAGAAAAGCATCTTCATATTTCTAAATAATTTTCTCAGCTCGACGCATCTTGCACGCTTACAGCGGCCAAGATGCGCCGGGCGTCTGCCTTATAAAAATTCAGACAGGAAAACGCTTATGAAAACAATCTTTCAACGCATTTCCCTGTCTGAAACTTAAGCTGTCACTATTAAATTCTGTTTTCGTTGTCTCTCATAAAACGATACTCGGCTACAGAGCGATCAAAGCCGCGGATGTGATTATAGAGCCACTTGGTCACGTTCTCATTCACAGACTCTACAAAAGCATCGGTCGGGCCTTCCTGCTCCTCCAGCATGGCATACAGATCACGAACCACCTGGCGCAGCTCTTCATGTTTCTTTTTATGCTCTGCGAGAGCCGGATAACCGATCTCCTCCTGAAGCTTCTCCTCCTCGCCAAAGTGGAACTCGGTGTAATCTGCCAGATAATCCAAAGTCTCAATTGCCTCCCGCTTTGCCGGCTTTTCATTCTCACAAAGAATCAGAAGCTTGTTAATCCGTTCAATCAGCTCTTTGTGCTGTGTGTCAATCATCTTATTGCCTGTAATTAAGGAATCATCAAATACTGCCTGCATATCTTTTCTGCCGCCCAAACTGTTTTTTGAGCAGACTCTCCTTTCTTCATTTTCGCATTTCCTCTGCCCTCATCTATATTCTCACAAATCTGAGAAAAACAAATAAGAAGTGTGTATCCGGAACATATTTTCTTCCACATGCTGTAATTCTCTGTGAAAATCAGAAAGCATCGGAAATCTCTCCGATGCTTTCATTTTACTTCATATAATTAGGAAAAACAAGCGATAATTAAATAACAATTTCCGGTAACAGTTCAGCCTTGCGGGGATTCCGTCAGAAAAACCCGTTGAAAGTTTGCTTTCATAAGAATTTTTCTGACGGAATTCACATAAGGCAGATGCCTAAAGCTTCTTGTCCGCTGTAAGCGGGCAAGAAGATGCAAGGCTGAACTGTTACGATTTTCCGCTCACTGGCAAGCCAGCAAACAGTAATCCTTCTGCCTCCTTATCTGCGGCAGAAATCCTCCTCAATGACCCTCCAGGCGGCATCCATACTGAAATGCTCCCTGATATACCGCTGCGTTCTTTCACACAGCTCTCTGCATGCAGCTTCATTCTGATAAAGGTCTGCAACCGCCTGAGCAAACTGCTCCGGCTCATCCTCCACCACAAGCACATCCTCTACCTGAGGAATTCCTTCTGCTCCAATGGATGTCGTTACAATCGGAGCGCCATTGTAAATAGCCTCCACAACCTTTCCCTTTACGCCTGCGCCGTATCGGAGAGGAACAACCACGATTCTGCACTCTGCATACAGACGCTCCAACTCCTCCTCAGATACAAAGCCCTTAATAATAATTCCATTGCCCGGCTGCTCCAGAGCCCGGATTTCATCCGTTACCTTCGAGCCTACCACATAGAAGTCCGGCGCTGCAGCTCCTGCCTCTTCCATTTTCCGGCGAATCAGCGGATAAATGTCCCGGGCAAACCACAGAACCGCATCTGCATTCGGCGGATGGGCAAAGCCTCCGACAAACAGCAGACCTTCTCTCTTTGCAAAGTCTTCCTGAATGGTTTCCTTAAACTGATCAAACACATAAGCCGTAATATCCTTCACGGAAATCGTAGGATCAATTTCCCGGATGGCATCCCGCTCAATATAGGACGGATAATAGGAAACTGCAGCCTTGCTCATAAGCGTCAGCTCAATAGATTTCCAATACTCGGCATCCTCCCGAATCTTCGGATCCCCGGTAATCTGATATTCTCTGCTTTCTCTGAGGAAATGCAGATCATGTCCGTAATAAATCACCTTAATATCCGTATTATCCAGAATATAGTCAATATATTTAGAAGCAATATGAGGACGGTTTAAGTAGGCCACATCGATATCATCCCCGTGCTCCCTCAGCCAGTCCCAAATCTTAACCTGGTATTCCGGTCCGTATAAGACCTCAATTCCCATCTGCTCCAGCTCTGTTGTATACGGCTCCTCGTGCATAAAATTGTCACCCAGGAACTTCACCACAAAGCCCTTCTTCAGGAACATTTTCAGATACTGATAGGTGGTTTTGGAGCCTGCATCCTTGTCATAGGTCGGAACATAGTGATCCACCACCAGCACAATGGGCTTGCCCATGCTGCGCTCTCTGGCCCGGAAGGGATCCGGATTGCCGTCATTTTCGCACTGCTTTGCAAACTCCTCCGCCCATTTCTCCTTCAGCTTCCGGGAATTGGCCACCTGATAACGCTTCAGGCCGGTTCCCTCCACATCCGTTCCGTTGGACACACCCTCAAAATGGATGACCTTGGAAAGCGGCTGGTAAACAACACGGTAGCCTGCTTTTCTCACCTCAAAGGCCAGATCCGAATCCTCACAGTAGGCAGGAGCAAACCGGGTATCAAAGCCGCCAATCTGCTTCCAAAGATCATTGGAAAGCAGAATTGCCGCTCCGGAAATATAGTCTACATCCTTTACATAGTTGTATTCCGGTTTATCCGGATCGTCCAGACGTCCGTAATTCCATCCGGAACCATCACTCCAGATAATACCGCCAGCCTCCTGAAGCCGTCCGTCCGGATATACCAGCTTGGAGCCAACCATTCCAATCGAAGGATCCCGCTCAATCAAATCAACAAGAGAGCTCAGCCAGTTTTCCGTTACCTGAGTGTCATTATTCAGGAACATAATATATTTGCCGCGGGCATGGCGGGCTGCATTGTTGCAGTTGCGCAGAAAGCCCTGGTTTGTGGTGTTGCGGCAGATGACAAGCCCCTCTGCATACCGGGATAAATGCTCTGTTGCATCTGTAGATACGTCATCCGCAATAATCACCTCATAAGGCACATCCTTTGTATGCTCCAGAATAGAAACCAGGCAGGCATAGGTATAATGAATCTGGTTGTAAACAGGAATCACAATAGAAACCACCGGATTCTCCACCTGTTCAAATTTCAGACGTCCATGCTGCTTATAGATTTCTCCAATATGGAAATCTCCGTCCCGCAGGTTCTTTCCCTCCGGAGTGGAATACAGCTTCATGGAACGAATGGGGTGAAACACATATTCTTTTTTGTAGGCAAGACGTTTTCTCTGAGGCGTCCCCTTGGGATACTTTTTATTAAAGGCATCTCCCAGCTTCCTGCGAAGTCGGAACAGCAGAGCCTCGTGCTTGTCCAAATATGCCAGGGTCTTGCTCATTTCATCAATTTCATGGCGCAGATCCCGGATAATCGCCTCCAGATTGGTCACATGGTTGTTGGTAAGCCGCTGCACCTCTGTGATCTTCCGGATGGTTACATCCTTTTCCCGGCTGTGGATCTTCATCTGCTCAATCCGCTCTCTTGCCCGGGCCAGATCACTCTCTGTCTGGCGGATTTCCTTAACGCCTCTGGAATACACCATATAATTGCCCAGATACAGCTGCTGGTTTTCCCCGTGGACATAATTCTGGAAATTCACTTCCATTTTCCGGTAGACCTCTGCCATCTCCGGCGTAATGCCGAAGGCAGACAGAATCTGTTCCAGAGAAAGCTGCTTCATAACACTGCTGTACTGTTCATAGAAATAATACAGAATCCTGTATTTTACAAAATGCTCCGGAACCGGGAACAGGAATACCCACTCATAGTCCAGACAGTAAATGCCATCCTCGGTGAGAAGCATATTTTCAAAAAGGGCATCGATGTTGGATACCCGGCAGGACGTATCCTGACCCAAAAGCGCCAGCTCCTCCTCACAAAGTTCCTGGCCGAATACCTCGTCAAACTCCTCTGTTCTCACAAAGCTGCTGCGATATTCCGGTCTGATATCATAAACCTGATCCATGGCCTGGCTCAGAGCCTCCAGAGGCAGCTGCCCGCCGGAAATCTGCTGTCCCAGCTTTTCTGCCCAGGTCTGCCCCTCCAGATAGGGGAAAAATGCGGAATTCCGATCCGGACGGTATTCCGGACTGGCCACCTTCAGAACCCGGTGCTGCTGCGTCAGCTCCTCCTCCTTTTTCCGGAAGGAATCAATATGAGCCGAGCCTGCCAGACTGAGGGCCGCCTTCTCTACATAACGGCTGCGTCCGCCCTCTTTCCCGGCCTCGCAGATACAGGTCTTAATCTGGAAAATTTCCTTTCGGGTTTTGTTGTATTTAACATAAACCGGCTCCTCGCCCTTTTCCAGACGTTCCGGACTGCTGCTCCAGAATACCAGATAGGAGTTGGCATAGAGATCAAACAGGCCTGCCTCACAGGCTGTATCAAACTTCTCTCCCATATCCATCATATGATATCCGGGATAATCATAGGCCGGAGTCACTCTTGTCATATCTCCCTTTTTAGGAAGATACTGATCCGAATAAATGCTGACCGGTGTGCGGTAATCCGGCATGGGATAATAGAACCGTCCTCCCGGCAGCAGCTGAGCCAGCTGCGTTTTTGTCATGGCGTTGGCCTCTTCTGCTGTTCCTGCAAAATACTTCATGCCAAGCGCATTGGGAACTGCCGCAATCAGAACTCCGTCCGGCTTTAACAAAGCCTTTGCCGCCTGAAGCTGTTCTTCATAAGGCGCCTGCAAAGTTCCTGCAAACACCACATAATCGAATCCCTCTGTTTTCTCTCCTCCGGCAGACCGCTTTTCCTTCAAATCAGACAGCGAGCTGTTCTCATACCGGATATTTGCTGCGCCGGGATAACGCAGTTCCACTGTGCGGAGGGCATTGGCATCCTCGTCCACCACCGTAACCTGAGCCACACTGGTGCGGAAAAGCCCGGTCATGGCTCCGTAATCCGCTCCTACCTGAAGAAGCTCTCCCTCGGGATGAAACTCATACCACTCCAGCAAAAGCTCTCTCTGCTCAGAAAGGGCATACAGATAATCCAGACGGCTGTTCTCCTCCAGAATCTCCCGGATATTTCCATTGTGCTCTTTTAAAAGGAGCTGTATCTCATCGTCAATCTTTTTCATGTTCCTGTCCTTTTCTTAAAACCGTTTCCACCTCAGACTCCATATCATAGACACCCACTGTATTCTTATTGGAAATCACGGTAATGCTGGCAATGTCATAAAGCCTGTGATATACGGTGTGCTCTCCCTGTTCAAAACCGGTGCAGCTCATACTCAGCAGATATTCTCCGCCCTGAAGCGTCATCTTCTGACGGAAGGTTACTTCATATTCATCTCCCTGTCCTACCGGCTTCACATCCGCGCCTTCAAACATGGTATTGGTTCCGGTCAAATCCGCGCCCTTCTTATCCTTAATGGTATAGGTAAAAATCGGCGCCTGAATGGTATCAAAGAAACGAATCCGCTCCTTGATCTCAAAATACTCGCCCTTCAGCAGCAGATTGGTCAGATTGCCCCGTTCATCAAACAGGCCCAGATCGTAAATCTCCGCTTTTCCGTTTCCATACTCTGTGCGGTTGGGATTTATAGCAATTTTGTCCTTCATCAGCCCCGGCTTTTTATCTCCCGAACGCCCTTCCTGTCCGGACAGAGCTTTGAAACCGCCCTCTCCTTTTCCGTCCGTTTCGGCGCCTCCGCCTTCTCCTGTGTCCATTCCGCCGGAGAAATCATTCATCTCCTCCAGCTCCTCTTCCAGCGCATCCATCTGATTTGCCAGAATCTTTTTATATAGATCCACCATCTTCCCGGCAGGTCCATCTGCCACATACTGCCCCTTGTTAAGAAGCACTACCCGGTCGCAGTATTTAATCACACTGCCCATATCGTGGGTAACCATAAGGATGGTCGTTCCCTGTTTTCGGATTTCTTCCATCCGCCGGTAACATTTGGACTGGAAAAATACATCTCCCACAGACAGAGCCTCATCTACGATCAGGATTTCCGGGTCTACATTAATAGCCAGCGCAAAAGCCAGCCGTACAAACATACCGCTGGAATAGGTTTTTACCGGCTGATATACAAAATCACCGATATCGGCAAACTCCAGAATCTCCGGCAGCTTTTCATCCATCTGGCTGCGGGTAAATCCCATCATCGTACCGTTCATATATACATTTTCAATTCCGGTATAGTCCATATTGAATCCGGCACCCAGCTCCAGCAGCGCGGAAATCACTCCGCTCACCCGCACATTTCCTGTTGTAGGAGTCAGCACTCCGGTAATAATCTTCAAAATCGTAGATTTTCCGGATCCATTGGTTCCGATAATGCCCACGGTTTCTCCCTTTTTCACCTGAAAAGAGATGTTGCTGAGGGCAAAAAAATCCCTGTGATAGCTTTTGTGTGTCAGACTCAGGGATTCCTTCAGGCGGTCAATCGGCTTTTCATACAACCGGTATATTTTGCTTACATCCTGTACCTGGATGGCGTATTCACAGTTTTCAGTCATGACTTTTCCTTCCTGATTGGCACTTTACATCAAATTCACCACGACAGTATACCATCATTTCCGCATTGGTGCAAGGAGTGATCCGGCCGGATCACTCCATCGTGTAGTAGGTATACGGCGCATCGTCCTCAGGACGGCCAAAACCAGGCAGTTCCCGGCCTGCTGCTCCTGATGCCTTCCGCATCTCTGCATAAACCTCTGCAAAGGTTGCATTAATATAAGGCTGAACGAAAATCACTCCGATTCCGCATAACAGACTTCCCAGAATCAGCCATCCGATAAAGGACAGCTCCAGAATAAACAGCTCCATCTTATGACCATCTGTCATACGGCTGCTGAGCGCCAGGGCATCCCGGTAATTCATCTGGGGATTCTCCGCCATAATATAAGGAACCATCCGGTACTGATAGGATTTGATAATCCCCGGCACAATCAGAAGCAGAGACCAGAGAAAAATAAACAGATTCATCATAAACATAGTGAAAACCGTATTCAGATACGCTCCGCTTTTAAATCCATAAAACAGCTTTCCGATTCCGCGATCCTGACCGAACTCTCTGCTTTCCATAAAATACCGGCTGGATCCTACATAAATCACATTTCCTACAAATACAGAATACAGCGTACTTATTGCAAAAGAAAGCAGCATCCCCATTAACACAACAGGCAGCACCATCAGCATATAGGCCAGATCCCTCTCTCCCAGGGTTTCTGCAAGGCCTCCGCCTCCTGTAATCGCATTTCCTACGGTATTCACATTCAGGGAAACCCCCATTCTCGGAAGCGGCAGGGTTCCTGTCAGAAGCATCTGAAGAATAGAAACCAACAGCGCCGGCATAAAATACCGTCTCAGACAATCCTTCGCCCTTCCTTTTAATTCTGCTCTCGTACTCATATGAATTCCTCCATTCTACGCAGATTTCATGCAAAACCTTTTTATCGGCTTTGTCAGCATTTTTCGCCGCTCATCAGCTTAGGGCAAAATCAAACTGATAAAAGGCATTATACCACAAACCTCAGGAGCTTGACCAGTCCCCGGCGCAGTATCACATCGGTGTTCCCACCTCAATCAGATTGCCGTCCAAATCGTAAAAACGGATAACCTTCTGTCCCCAGCTGTGGGTTGTAAGCCTGTTTACATACCGGATCTCCGGATAAAGCCGCTCCAGTCTCTCTGCAAATGCCTCTATATTTCGTTCCTCAAAATACAGCTCACAGGAATTGCTTTCCGGAAAAATCTCCCTTCCCAAAAGCTCCTTCCAGATTTTTTCGTCCTGAAGCACAAGCCCTTCCGTTAAAATCATATTTCCATCATTGTCCAATACCAAATCAAGACCGAACACCTCATTGTAAAACTGTCTGGATTTTTCTATATCTTTCACAGCGATCAGCACGTTCTTTAATTTCATTTTCCGCTCCTTTTCTTCAGGCTTTTAAGATCTTTTCTTCCAATACACAAGCAAAACAATTCCCAATATGACTGCTCCCGCGATAATAAAAACATTCGCCATATCTCCATTTAATTTTCCTGCGACAAAAACAGATGTGGGACCATCTGCCCCTCCAATAACAGAAACAGCCATGGTTCCCTTCACCTTCATCACAATTCCGGCCACAGCCAATAAAATACCAATGATGCAGCTGATAATTCCCATTCCTTTTTTCATTTGCCGTACTTCCTCCTTTTTGAATCAATCATTCCTGAGCCTGTTAAAATTCCTGTTACTGAAGCCCCATGATAAAAAGCACCAGGGCCATAATCGTCGAAATTGTCCAGCTGATATATCTTCCTGCAATTTGCATTTCAGACGGCTCCGCATGTTCTGCATTGCGAATCTGGAAAGAAAGATTCCAACGAAACAGCTCATCTGCAAACAAAATAGAAAGCCCATTGAGAATGCAGACACAGACAGCGCCAAACCACACAAGCCAATCCCCCTTATGGGTCAGCTCCGGCCCGTCCATCAATTTCAGTATCATTTCCGCAGACGGCTGCACAAAGTCAATCTCATTTCCGAATTCATCCCGCTCAACCCCGTCGCTGTCAATAAAAGAAATGCCGATATTTTCCAGGCCGCCGTCCTCATGATACAGCCAGAAAATATCCTCTGTTTTCAAAACGCCGCCGCGAAACAAAATATCCTCCCCCTGATAAAGCGCCACGCCGGTCATCCCCTCTGCAAACTCATCATCCTTTGGAATCGCCGCGGGATCCTCCTTCGCTGTATAAGGCCCATATACCATATCCCCCCACTGAAACATAACGGTTTTCTTCTCTGACACAGTAAAATGAGACTGTTTTCCCTGAAACTTGCCGGAATATACCATACTTCCATTCTCCTGATATGGCATAAAAATTGTATCCTGATATTCAAATCCAACCCTTGAAATCGTCCTGAAATAAAGAACCGTAAAAATCAAAATCATGACTCCCATAACGATCAGGACAGCTTTTTGATAACGGTTCAAAGCTTTGATTCTTGTCACAAACACTTCCCCCTTCTGTCAGGATTCCCATCCCCTGCTTTTCCATTTCCAAATATATCAAGATTTATTTCTCTATTTTTCGAAAGCGAACAGGCTAAAGAAGACTTATCAAAAGCAGAAGCAGAACCACCGCAATCCACATAGCAATGCGCATATTCTTTTTCTGTGGAGAAATCAGTCCGATTCCAATGATTATCATAAAAATGCCAATGATTCCGGGATAATGCGTTCCTGTCATTCCCTCTGACCATGCAGGCAAGCCCAAAAATTCGAATACCCTATCGCCATAACAATATCCCGTTTTTGGGGCATTTCCGCCTAAAAAATAACCCAGGAGTATCAGAAATATCCCTGCAATTTTTGTTTGCCAGTTCCTTTTTTCATCCATGTGTTCCGTACCCCCTGTCATAATAAATCCAACTTCCGAGTTATCATTCATTCTAAATCAATCCAGTATCGCTGTTTGATTTTTCCATTCTCTATCACTTCATTTTCTAATATACCGCCATTTCTTATAATAGATTTCGCAGAGCCAATATTATCTTTATCGCATACCATCAATACTTTTTTGATTCCGATTTTTCTGCATTCTTCTAAGGCAAGTCCGATCATTTGAGTGGCATAACCTTTTCTTCTTTCAGACGGTCTGATTCCATCGCCAATATGGCCTCCGCATAACAAAAGGTGATCGTTTAAACAATGCCTGATATTTACCGCTCCCACCATGATATCTCGCTGTTCATCGAAGCAAAAGAAAGTAGAATCCGGAACCCATCCGTCTTTAGGCTCACTTGTTTCCAGATTGCTTAAATAAAAATCAAAATCATCACAGCTGTTTTTGAAGATAGCCCATGGCGAACAATTCACATCATGGGTATCGTTATATTCCTTCCATTCTTTGAGCATATCAATAATCGGCTCCTTATACCGGTAACTTCCCTTTATCAATTTTAAACTCATAAATTCCTTGTATGATGTTGTTAGAAGCAAAAACAACATACTTCCTTTCTTTTTTTGTTTCGTGGTTTAATACATTCAGATACTGTGACTTTTGATTTTTTCCTGTAGCTTTGACTACTTAACAGGAGTGTATTGCCATCTCTTTTATCTGAATTGTTTATTAGCTGGATGTTGCCGGAGCGTTTGCTCTGAGTACTTATTTCAATCAAGTCTACGATGATAATTGCTGGTGGATACCACGGTATCAGACTTTATGAAAGGGAGGTACAACCTCATGATTTACGTCGGCATTGATATTGCCAAACTTAACCATTTCGCCGCTGCGAGTTCTTCCGACGGCGAGATACTCATTGAGCCGTTCAAATTCACAAATGACTATGATGGCTTCTATCTGCTGCTTTCTAATCTGGCGCCACTTGGCCAGAACAGCATCATCATAGGTCTTGAGTCAACGGCACACTACGGTGACAACCTTGTTCGTTTTCTTATCAGCAAGGGCTTTAAAGTGTGTGTTCTAAACCCTATTCAGACTTCTTCTATGCGTAAAAATAATGTACGCAAGACCAAGACTGATAAAGTCGACACGTTTGTTATTGCTAAAACCCTTATGATGCAGGACTCCTTACGATTCATGACCCTGAAAGATCTGGATTATATTGAACTCAAAGAGCTCAGCAGATTCCGACAGAAACTGGTGAAGCAGCGTACACGTTTAAAAATACAGCTGACTTCTTATGTGGATCAGGTTTTCCCTGAACTACAGTATTTCTTCAAATCTGGCCTGCATCAGAATTCTGTCTATGCCCTCCTTAAGGAGGCTCCGACACCAGCTGTCATTGCTTCTATGCATATGACCCATCTTGCTCACCTTCTCGAAGTTGCTTCCCACGGCCATTTCGGTAAGGAGAAAGCCAGAGAATTAAGAGTTCTCGCACAGAAGTCTGTCGGTGTCAATGACAGTTCTTTATCTATTCAGATAACTCACACCATTGAACAGATTGAGTTACTGGATAGCCAATTGTTTCACACAGAGCTTGAAATGGCAAATCTTGTCACCTGCCTGCACTCTGTGATCATGACCATTCCCGGAATTGGTTTCATCAATGGCGGGATGATCCTTGGTGAGATTGGTGATATACACCGTTTCTCAGAACCAAAAAAACTGCTTGCGTTCGCCGGACTGGATCCATCGGTTCATCAGTCTGGTAATTTCCAGGCACAGAGAACAAGAATGTCCAAGAGAGGTTCCAGGGTATTACGCTATGCCCTTATGAATGCAGCTCACAATGTTGTTAAAAACAATGCTACTTTCAAGGCTTATTATGATGCCAAGAGAGCTGAAGGCCGAACCCACTACAATACCCTTGGACACTGTGCCGGCAAGCTTGTCAGAGTCATCTGGAAAATGCTCACTGACGAAGTCGAATTTAACCTCGAATAAGAGGTCTGTATACCATAATCGATAGATTTTGAAAAAGGGCTTTTAGGGAGCTTTGTTAAAGTTACCCTTTTTTACCCGAAACAGAAAAAATGAATTTCTGGCTAATTTATACTTGACTTTTCATAGCTGGTCTCCCTGGATTCCGCTTTTGACTGATTGCCGGAAATGACAGTATCATGCCCCAGCCTCAGCAGACTGTTACATCACATACTGCAATTTAATTGGAAATCGTTGATCTGCAATCTATAACTGCGGCAGTAATTACAATTACACATTGAGAACTCTGATATGGAATGATAATACGCTTTGGTTTTGGATATGTCTATATAATTCATTTTTAGGAAAATCAATAATCCATTGTCTAAATTCATCATCAAATTCTGTTTCTATCCATGGCATATCTACACGTTGTTTACCTATGCGTGATTCTGCTCCAGCCAGACATTCCTCTACTGGAAAATCCAGTAAAAATATAGTTTCACATGCCTGAATGCGCATTTCAAGTGTTCTTCCATAATTTCCATCAATAATCCATTTGTCCCCTAAAACTATTTCTTTTAATTTGTTGTCAAATATGTTTCTTTCAACTGTTGTCCTGTCAGGCTTGTGCCATAACATATCAAGATAATATAAAGGCAGATGAGTTTTATCACTTAGTATTCTTGCGAATGTACTTTTCCCTGCACCCGGACAACCGATTATTATTACTTTTCGAAGCACATATTATCCGTTACTTTATAACAAACTTTTTTCTGACATTTCCGTCAAAATAAAGA
>ERZ791881.358-NODE-358-length-45951-cov-7.519413_pt1 | contig 45951 bp, 37 predicted proteins | sample MGYA00510161_ERZ791881 | MGnify/ENA primary metagenome ERZ791881 (study PRJEB30046, sample SAMN00792073) | human gut metagenome | study: EMG produced TPA metagenomics assembly of the A metagenome-wide association study of gut microbiota in type 2...
GGCCGCCGAAGAACATATCAAAAATATCATCCATGCCTCCGCCGCCAAAGCCACCGAAGCCGCCGCCGAACGGATTACCGCCGGCCCCGCCGGCTGTCTGCGCCTGTTCGAAGGCATCAGGGCCAAGCTGGTCATACTGCTGGCGCTTCTGCTCATCGGAAAGGACGCTGTAAGCCTCGTTGGCTTCCTTGAATTTGTTCATGGCTTCTTCGTTGCCCTTATTACGGTCAGGATGATATTTCAGGGCCAGTTTACGGAATGCTTTTTTTATTTCGTCCTGGGAAGCGGTTTTGCTTACTCCCAGTACCTCATAATAATCTCTCTTAGCCAAAACAGGCGCCTCCTAAAACTTTTCTAACGAATATTATTTAAGCATATAATGCCCAGATGCATGATGGCGGTTGCCACAGCAGCTGGGCACTAATATTATATTACTTTTTTACGTCTGTATCAACAGCACAGATGGTGCTTTTCACCCAACCCGAAGGCTGGTGAGAAGGTATCAGATGCTAGGCGAAACGACGACGGCGTACTTTTAGTACGTCGAGGAGTTTCAACGACGCAGATGGTGCCATCTTCTTTCTCAAAAGACTGGCTAGAAAGTGCCGGATGCTAGGCAGGACGACGACGGCGTACTTTTAGTACGTCGAGGAGTCCTAACAACGCAGACGGTGCTTTATAGACAGGATTATTTCTTATCGTCGTCAACTACTTCCGCATCTACTACATCGTCATCGGCTTTTTTAGCACCTTGAGCACCTTGTGCGCCTGCAGCACCCTCTTGTGCCTGAGTTTCTTTGTAAAGCTCAGCGCTCAGCTCGTACAGCGGTTTGGTCAGAGCTTCGGTATCAGCTTTAATCTTGTCGAGGTCGTCACCCTTCATGGTTTCTTTCAGGGTGTCAACTGCAGCTTTAACTTTAGCGATTAATTCGTCTTTGCCTTTGCCTTCCATATCTTTCATGGTCTTTTCAGCCTGATAGCACATGTTGTCGGCCTGGTTGCGAACTTCTACGCCTTCCTTACGTTTCTTATCAGCTTCAGCGTTAGCTTCTGCTTCTTTAACCATTCTGTCTACTTCGTCCTTATCAAGGGTGCCGGAGGAGGTAATGGTAATCTTTTGTTCTTTACCGGTGCCAAGGTCTTTAGCGCTTACGTTAACGATACCGTTAGCATCGATGTCGAAGGAAACTTCGATTTTAGGAATTCCACGCGGTGCAGCCGGGATACCGGACAGCTCGAAGCGGCCCAGAGTTTTGTTGTCTGCAGCCATTTCACGTTCGCCTTGCAGAACATGGATATCAACGGAAGGCTGGTTATCTGCAGCGGTAGAGAATACCTGTTTCTTAGAGGTCGGGATGGTGGTGTTACGGTCGATAATCTTGGTGAATACACCGCCGAGGGTTTCAATACCCAAGGACAACGGAGTTACATCCAGCAGCAGTACGTTGCCGGTACCTTCTTCACCGGAGAGAACGCCGGCCTGAATAGCAGCACCTACTGCAACGCATTCATCCGGGTTAACTCCTTTGTAAGGCTCTTTGCCCATGAAAGCTTTGATAGCAGCCTGTACAGCCGGGATACGGGAAGAACCGCCGACCAGGATTACTTTGCTGATATCGCTTGTGGAAAGACCTGCATCGCTCATAGCCTGACGAACAGGGCCCATGGTGCGTTCAACCAGATCTGCAGTCATAGCTTCGAATTTAGCACGGGTCAGGTCCATATCCAGATGTTTCGGGCCGTCAGCACCTGCAGTGATGAACGGCAGGTTGATGTTGGTGCTCATAACGCCGGACAATTCGATTTTAGCTTTTTCAGCAGCCTCACGCAGACGTTGCATAGCCATACGGTCGGTAGAAAGGTCAATGCCTTCGGCTTTCTTGAATTCGTCAACCATCCAGTCCATGATTTTCTTATCGAAGTCATCGCCGCCCAGATGAGTATCACCGTTGGTTGCTTTTACTTCGAATACGCCGTCGCCGACATCCAGAATGGATACATCGAAGGTGCCGCCGCCAAGGTCGTATACCATGATGGTATGGTCGTCGGTTTTATCAATGCCGTATGCCAGAGAAGCAGCGGTAGGCTCGTTGACGATACGCAGAACTTCGAGGCCTGCAATCTTGCCTGCGTCTTTAGTAGCCTGACGTTGGCTGTCATTGAAGTATGCCGGAACAGTGATAACTGCCTGGGATACGGTTTCGCCCAGATAAGCCTCTGCATCAGCTTTCAGTTTTTGCAGAATCATTGCGGAAATTTCTTCCGGGGAATATTTTTTGTCGTCGACAGTTACTCTGTAAGAGCCTTCGCCCATGTGACGTTTGATGGAGCTGATGGTTCTGTCAGGGTTGGAAACTGCCTGACGTTTTGCCAGCTGACCAACCAGACGCTCGCCGTTTTTAGCAAAGCCTACAACAGACGGGGTTAAGCGGCTGCCTTCCTGGTTAGTGATGACGGTAGGTTCGCCGCCTTCCATAACTGCAACAACACTATTAGTAGTACCTAAGTCAATACCAATTACTTTAGCCATGATTTTTATCCTCCTGATTACTATCCTTCGGTGATGCGGCAGCTGCCGCATTTTTACCGAATCGATGTGATATATTTTTTAAATTTATTGTGAAGAGCACGCCAGCTTTATTCGTTGGTGTTTACTCTTACCTTACTGTGACGGATAACCTTGTCACCCAGTTTATAGCCTTTTTCGAAAACCATATCTACGATTTCATCATCCAGCTCCGGATTATGACCGCGCATTACAGCTTCGTGGATATTCGGGTCAAACTTGGCATTTTGAGCTTCAATTTCTTCTACCTTCAGATCCTTGAAGGCATCTTCAAACTGACGGCGGATTTTTTTCATACCGTCGACAACTGCATCCACATTATCGCCCTTTTCGACGCTTGCTTCGGCACGCTCAAAATTATCTAAAACCTTTAAGAACTTGCCAACCACATTTGCTGTTACAAAGGTGGAAAGCTGTTCCTTTTCTATATTGGTGCGACGGCGGAAGTTTTCAAAATCGGCCTGCAATCTCAACAAACGATTTTGCAGTTCTTCGATTTTGGCATCCTTCGGGTCAACCTCAGGCTCAGCGGCTTCCTCCGCATTTTTTGCATCTTCAGCTTTTTCAGCTTCTGCAGCTTCCGCAGTTTCCTGTTCGGCAGCCTTCGCTTCCGCAGTCTCCTGCTCAGCCTGTTTTTCTTTCATTTCATTATCCTGCAAGGCTCTTCCTCCTTAGTTTTATTTATTGTCGGGCTTTTGCTCGAACATCGTTTTCAAATACTTATGCAGGTAATCCATTACGGTAATTACCTTGCCGTATTCCATACGCGTCGGGCCAAGAACTGCCATCGTACCAACTATCTGACCGTTAAGACGGTAGGTTGCCTGTACCATGCTGCAATCCTGAATGCCGGTGAATTTGTTTTCACTGCCAATCGTGATCTTCAGTCCGCTGTCCTCGCCTGCCTTCAGCAAATCGCGTACCACGCGCTCCTCCTCCAGGATACCCAGAAGATTCTTCACACGCTCCACGTCGCGGAATTCCGGCTGGTTCAGCAGCTGCTTGGTGCCACCCAGGAAAACCTTTTGCTGCTGGTATTTTTGACGCATCTGGCGGATGGACTGTACCAGCGATGTGAACAGCAGCTTATCATCTGCTATATTAGTATGCACCGCCTGCAGCAGGTCCTCGGTAATGTTCGCCAGCGCTCTGCCTTCCAGCAGTCTGCTGACGCGTCCTGCCATGTAGTCCAGCTCCTCCGGCCGCATTCCCAAAGGAATTTCTACCACGCAGTTGGCCACATTGCCGTCATCTGTTACAATGCACAGGATGGCATGGTGCTCATCCAGAGGTAAAAACTTCATATAACGGAAGCACGCACCGGCATCACGGTTAGCCAGCACCATTGAAACATTCTTCGTCATCCGGGAAAGGATTTTCGCCGTTGACTGAAAGATTTCATCAATGCTTCTGCGTCTTTCGCTGAACCAGCCGTTAATCAGTGCTCTGTCATTATCTGTCAGAGTGCCTGGCTCAACAAGCGAGTCAACATAAAGACGATAAGCCTGAGCCGACGGTACACGTCCGGCCGAGGTGTGTGGCTGCTCCAGATAACCCAAAAGCTCCAGGTCACTCATCTCGTTACGGATGGTCGCAGGACTGAGGCCCAAATCATATTTGCGGGCAATCGTCCTTGAACCTACAGGCTCAGCAGTTGAAATATAATCCTCAATTATGAGCTGGAGAATTTTTTTCTTTCTTTCGTTTAACATATTCCCACCTCATTTTGATTGTTAGCACTCTATCATTAGGAGTGCTAACATCTTGATACTAGAATAGCACTAGCCTACTTTATTGTCAACACCTTTTTTATTTATTTTTAAGTTATCACAAAAACTTCAAATATTTGATTGCCGACCTCCATACCACGCTCTGTCAGGCGCAGTCTTTGCGTGCTTGCATCATACGCAATAAGCTTTTGTTCAAACAGCGGCGCCAGCTCGGAGGCAAAGCGCTGCAGCACATCCACGTCAAAGCGCTCGCGTGCCTCCGCCAGGCTCGCACCTTCGCTGCGGCGCAGTCCCATGAACATGAACTCCTCCAACAGCTCTGCGCAAGATAACTCTTCTACATTATATAATGCACTTGTGCGCAAATCGTCACCGCCGAAGCTCTGCAGCTGCCCGATATATTCCTTGACCGTACTCAGCCCGGTACGCCGTCTTTGGCCGTCAAAGCCGCAGGCGGCAGCGCCAAAGGCCATGTAGGGATGATACTGCCAATAAACCGTATTGTGCCGTGAATACTGGCCGTTTTTCGCGTAGTTGGAAATTTCGTAGCGCTCAAAGCCACGCTCGCGCAAAAAGCTCTGCACCAGCTCATACATATCCGCCGCAGTATCCTCGTCAGGCAAAGTTATTCTGCCCTTATCCACAAGGCTTGCGAGCGGCGTGCCCTCCTCCACAATCAGGCCGTAAACAGAAATATGCTCTATGCCCGTATCGGCCAAACGCTCCAGCGTATCCTGCAGGCTTGTAAGCGTCTGCGATGGCAGGCCGTAAATCAAATCCGCGCTGACGCGCGCAAAGCCTGCTTTGCGTGCCAGCGTCAGCGTTTCCAGCGCCTGCTGCGCGTTGTGAATACGTCCTATCGCCTGCAACTCGTTGTCCTGCAGCGACTGTACGCCGAAGCTGATGCGGTCAAAGCCAAGGCTGCACAATGTCTGCAGCTTAGCCAAATCCGCTGTGCCGGGGTTCACCTCAATCGTTGCCTCGCAGGGCTGCTGCCAAAAGCCGTACCGCTTCAAAGCGTTAACCAGCTTGGCAATACATTCTGTCGGCAGCACGCTCGGCGTACCGCCGCCAAAATAAATGCTGGCGTTCGCCGCCATATTTGCCGCCTCAGGCGCACGCAGAGCAATTTCTTTGCACACAGCGTCGGTATATTCACGCTTCGCCTGCTCGTCAAAGCCGGCATAGGACGCAAAATCACAGTACAGGCACTTCTGTACGCAAAACGGTATATGCAGATAAAGTGCCTGATATTGCTGCCAGGGACGCACATTTTTATTTTCCATCATCATTTATCCTCTCCGTATCTTGAAAAAACGCCGCCACAGAAATTACTGCAGCGACGCACTAAAGCAAATTTTATTTTCCCTTTTTATAGAACCATTTTTTATACGCAAAAAAGACAGCGCCCACTACCAAGATCAAAATCGTTAATCTTTGGCTGTGCTCCTGAAAATTAACTACATCATGACCGATGACAACCTCCAAGGCCGTAGAAGGAAATTTGCCGATAAGGTTGGCAATAATGTAATCACGCGCACTCATGCTGCTCACAGCACCCACCGCCGTCAAAATGCCTGATGGGAAATACGGCAGCGCCCTGGCGAAGGCCATCCACTCCAGGCCATGCTTGCTGCTTGCTTCATCAATGGATTTCAGCGAATTGCTTTTTTCAATCAGCTTCTGCGCCGTATCACGGAAGAAGAAGCGCATCAGGTAAAAGCTGATAACCACACCTGTTGTTTCCGCCAGCCAGGAAATAGTAATACCCAACGGCAGACCGAAAATCAGACCGTTGGCTGTAGAAAGAAAAATCGACGGGAAAACGCTGCCGGCATTAATCAGCACATCCAGCACAAAACTGATTAAAATCGCCCACGGTCCAAAGGAGCGCAGATATTCCACCAGGCCGTTGACATTGCCGCTGATTGCCAGCGTAAATGTTTTGTTAAAGAAATCATCGGCAAAAAAGTGAATACCTAAAAACAAGGCCACCAGCAAAACTGCCGCCGTCACCTTAGCACAAACATCAGGATTTTTTAACCAGTCTTTTTTCATGTATTTATACCCTCTTTAAGTATTGAAAATCATATTAAAGCGTTCGCCAAACTGCATTTCCACCAGGCGACGGATTTCCGCCCAGTCCTCCGGCGTACGCAGCTGCGCCTGCGCCAGTTGGCGAACCTGCGCAATTACGTCAACATCTCGCATTATATCAGCAATTCGCAAATCTGGCAAGCCATGCTGCTTCAAGCCAAAGAGCTGGCCTGCACCGCGCTGCTCCATATCCTTTTCCGCAAGATAGAAGCCGTCCTCGCTCTCATGCAGCACGTTCAGACGCGCCAGTGCCTCCGGCGAATCGGCGGCCGTCAGCAGCACGCAGTAGGACTGCTCGCTGCCGCGTCCAACACGTCCGCGCAGCTGGTGCAGCTGTGCCAAACCGAAGCGCTCCGCATTTTCAATCACCATCAGCGTAGCATTGGGCACATTCACGCCAACCTCAATAACCGTAGTGCTCACCAGCACCTTCAGCTCGCCTGCCGCAAAGCTGCTCATAATGGCATCCTTCTCCGCACCCTTCAGCCTGCCATGCAGCAGAGCGCAGGGAATATCCTGCAGAAAATCACGCTTCAGCTCCTCGTATACTCTTTCTGCGCTATGCACATCAAGGACATCCGATTCCTCAATCAGCGGGCAGACAACGTAAGCCTGCCTTCCTGCCTGCACCTGACGCACCAGGCCGGCGTACACCTCACGGCGGCGCTCATCCGTATAACACAGCGTCCGCACCGGCTTGCGCTGCGGCGGACGTCCCTTCATTACGGAAATATCCAGATCGCCGTAAACAGTAAGCGCCAGAGTACGCGGAATCGGCGTTGCCGTCATTACCAGTACATCGGGAGCATTGGCCGATTTGTTGGACAGGCGTGCACGCTGCTCTACGCCGAAGCGGTGCTGCTCGTCTGTCACCGTCAGCGACAGATTGGCAAAGCGCACATCCTCCTCCAGCAGAGCATGCGTACCCACAACTACGTCAACAAGACCAAGCTCCAGATTCAGCAGCAGCTCACGCCTTGCCTTGGAACGCATACCGCCCGTCAGTAAAGCAATACGCACACCGTATGGCTGCAGATATTGCTCCAGCGTTTCAAAATGCTGCGCCGCCAAAATCTCCGTCGGCACCATAATGCAGCCCTGATAACCGTTTTCCACCGCCTTAGCCAACGCCAGAGCGCTGATAACCGTCTTGCCGCTGCCTACATCGCCCTGCAGAATGCGGTGCATAGGCTTCTTATCCTGCATATCCAGCGAAATCTCACGCCACGCCTGCTGCTGTGCCGCCGTCAGCTCAAAGGGCAGTCCCTGCATTACGTCTTTAACAAGCGCACCGTCTGCAGCGTGCTTAATACCCTCTCTGTTGTCATGGCTCTGTTGGCGATAGTAAAGCAGACCACACTGCAGCAAAAACAGCTCCTCAAAAACAAAGCGCTGCTTAGCACGTCGCAATGCTTCCCAGCTTTCCGGAAAGTGAATATTTTTCAGCGCCGTATAGCGGTCGGGCAAATTGCATTGGCTCACAACCTTCGCCGGCAGGCTTTCCGGTAAATCCTTTGCTGCCAGGCGCAGCGCCTCGCTTACCCAAGTACGCAGGTTCTTCTGCGTCAGGTTACCGCTCAAAGCATATACTGGTACAATACCCGGCGTTTTGCCCTCGTCCTGCTCCAAGGTCTGCACATCAACCTCACTGACGGACTTTGTAGTGCGCCCCTGCCTTACGCGGCCCGTAATCTGCAGCACGGTATCCGGCTTCAGCTTCTGCGCCTTATAGCGCTGCCCGCCGAAAAAGTACAGCGTGGCATAACCTGTTTCGTCACGCACCGTCACGGACGTATAGCTGCGGCGGCTGGCACCATAGCCGTTTTTCACCTGATAAACCGTCGCTTTGAAAATCTGCTTACTGTTGTCTACATCCAGCTCCTTAATCGTTTTGAGCTTGGCATAATCAAGATAAGCACCCTGACGCGGGTAAAATTCCAGCAAATCACCCACGCTGAAAATATTAAGAGCAGCCAGCTCAGCTGCCTTTTTTACACCTACACCTTTTAGTGTTGTTACAGGTTCTTTCCACCACATTTATAAAAATACCCTCTTTATCTTAAAATTCCCTTGATTTTCTGCGCTCTTTATGGTATGATACTCATGTTAAATTTGAATGTGCCTTATGTCTTATCACGTTTAAGGAGGTGGGAAACAATGGCATCTATCTGCGAAATCTGCGGTAAAGGAAAACTCGCTGGCAACAACGTCAGCCACTCCAATAGACACACCAAACGTGCTTGGAACCCGAATATTCAACAAGTAAGAGCAGTTGTTGAAGGTTCTGTTAAACGCTTGAACGTTTGCACCCGTTGCCTGCGTTCCGGTAAAGTTAACCGCGCAATCTAATCCGTTCGGATTTAAAAAGAAGCCAAATACCAATCGGTATTTGGTTTCTTTTTTTGTGCTTATTTTACTTTGCAGCCGCACTCGGGGCAGAATTTAACCAAAGAGCTGATTTTTGCAGAGCAGTTCGGGCACAAAATAAAGGCACGGTATTCTGTGAGCTTCTTTTCGAACAGCTCATAGAACTGGTTAACCTCTTTGTCCTCGCGCTTCCAGTTATAAATCTGCAGACGCTCCTTAGTGGAGTCCATAATAACCTGTACGGTTTCTTCATCCAAAGACTGCATAGCCAGCTGCATAATTTTTTTCTTGTTATGGAAGTGCAGCTGATGTGCAGCATCATCCTGCTCATCAATAGTTACACCCATCTCATTTACGCACAGCAAGGCAATATTCCAGGCTACGTCAATATCAACTTCATAAAGACGGTTATCAAAACAACCGCCGGCACCATCTATTCTCATAGCTACCTCCTGCCAGATGTTTTTTCTTAATTATAGCACAAGCGCATATTTGCTGTAAAACAAATCGCTCGTATCGCAGCATTATTTGTTCAGCTCCGCCGCCATTTCACGCACAGTTTTATGCAGCAGCGGATGTACCAGCTCCGGTGCAATATCCAGTAACGGCAACAGCACAAAATCCCTGTTCTGCATATCGGGATGCGGCAGCGTAAGCTCCGGTGTCTGCATCACGACATTTTCGTAAAGCAGCAAATCCAGATCAATATTGCGCTCGCCCCAATGACGCAGGCGCACACGCCCCATCGCCAGCTCCGTTGCCAAAAGTGTACGCAAAAGCGCCACTGGCTCCAGATTAGTGCGCACCCTGCACACAGCATTCAAAAACTGCGGCTGGTCCGTCACACCGTAAGGCTCCGTAGCAAAATAGCCCGAAACCTGCAGTACCTCCACGCCCTGCTGCATCAGCAGCATCAGCGCGCGCTGTAAATTCTTTTTCTTATCGCCCAGGTTACTTCCCAAGGCAACATATGCAATAGCCATCTCAGACTCCTGTTCTTTTGATGTGATTATAATAGACGCAGCAAAATAAACGATACTGTCGCAGCAATTATTCTGTCGCGGCGAAAGCATAAAAATTTTAGGTAATGAGTGCCTGGAACAACCGAAATTGCAATATTGTTTGAGCGCTAAGCTGACTTCTGCAGAAAAACACTTCGCCTAGCGCGAGTTTTATTGCAATTTCGTCTTTGTTCCGCACGAAATTGCCGTTAAAAAATTTTTCGCTGCAGCGTGACAGATAATTGCTACGCAAAATTACTCCGCGCTGCCGCGCAAAATAGCCTCCAGCGTGCGAATCGCCCGCACGTTCTCCTCAACGTCATGCACGCGCACCATCTGCGCCCCCGCGTAAATTGCCTGCAGACTCGTCGCAATCGTCCCCTCCAAGCGCTGCTCCGCCGGCACACCGCCAAGCACAGCACCAAGCGTACTCTTACGCGAAGCCGCCAGCAGCACCGGATAACCAAAGCTCGTCAAAGCCTTCAGGTCACGCATCAACAGCAAATTCTGCTCCACATTCTTGGCAAAGCCGATACCGGGATCAAGAATAATCTTATCAGCACTCACACCGCGCTCACGCAAAAGCTGCGCTCTCTGCGCCAGATAAACGGCAACCTCCTGCACAACATCCTTGTACTCGCAGTTCTGCTGCATATTCTTCGGCGTACCGCGCATATGCATAAGGATAATCGGCGCCTTCTTAGCCACAACCACGTCAGCCATGCGCGGGTCAGCCTCCATCGCACTGATATCGTTGATAATATCAGCACCGGCAGCAATAGCTGCCTCCGCCGTATCCGCACGGTAGGTATCAATAGAAATAACAGCATCTGGATAAGCCTTGCGCAAAGCAGCAATCGCCGGAACTACGCGGCGGCGCTCCTCCTCCCCATCCACGCTGTCGCTGCCCGGACGGGCAGACTCACCGCCGATATCCAGCACACCGGCACCCGCAGCAAGCATTCTGCCGGCACGCTCCACCAGCTCCTCCATAGCAGGAACACGGCTGCCCTCATAAAAAGAATCCGGCGTAACGTTCAAAATGCCCATCACGCACATCTTTTCATAGGTCAGCACGCGGCCGTCAGCCAGAGTAGTGCACAGCTTTTGCGGCGTCAGCGCCATCTCCAGATCAATAGCAGCCTGAGGAATGCCAAAGTACGGCATCTGCGCCATCTTCTTCAGCAGTACCTTATAATGCTTCAGCGTACCCAAAAGCAGAATATCAACATACTTTGCAGCGCAGGTAACAACACCGACGGGCGTTACAGCGTCGCCGCCCACTGCCAGCATCTCCTGCTTGATAATATTCGCCGCCGGAGTGCGCACACCAAGCAGCTTGAACGGAATAATCTCCGCCTTATGCGCAAAAATAGGCAGACTGTCGGCATGAGCGCCGATACTTGCCAGCGCTGCCTCCAAGCCCTCACGGTTAACCTTTAATAACATTCATTCTCACCTTTTTCTACAACAGCAAAGGCGTTATGATTATGGATGCTTTCCATGCTCTCCACCTCTGCACGATACCAGGTAATGCGCTTATCCGCCTCCAGACGTAAAGCAACCTCACGCACGGCATCCTCTACAAAACGCGGATTCTCATAAGCATGCTCCGTAACGTATTTTTCGTCAGGGCGCTTCAAAAGGCCATAAAGCGGCGTGCTTGCGGAAGCCTCGGCATATTCCACCAGCTCCTCCAGCCATACCATTTCCTGCGCCTCAACCTCCAGCTTCGCCCAAGCACGTTGGTTATGCGCACCGTATTCGCTGATTTCCTTAGAGCAGGGGCACAGCGTCTGCACCGGCACAACAGCTGTAATGCGCCAACGCAGCTTCTCGCCCTTCTCGGCCTTATACACGCAATCGATATCCATCGGCGCTTCCATGCCGCTCACAGGAGCCTTCTTCGTCACAAAATACGGGAACTTCAGTTCGATAAAAGCTCTTTCCGCCTGCAGATGCTGCTTCAGCTGGTCCAAAATTGCTTCCACATCAGCGAGACCCACAGGGCCGAGAGTGCGCAGACACTCCACAAAACGGCTCATGTGCGTACCGCGCATATCATGCGGCAAATCCACCGCTAGTGTTACCTCCGCTACGCTATGCTGCGTACCGCGCTCTTTATCGCGCAGCTCAATCGGCCAGCGCAGGCCCTTTATTCCCACATGCTTCAAAGGAATATTGCGTAAATCCTTTTCGCTTTGTACATCCTTCACGTCATTCACCTCTGTACACGCAGCCACTGGTGCGAGTTTCCCAAACTTCTACTTCATATAAATGATAATGGTCGCTCTTAAGCAGCTCAACCAGCTTATTCCAAACCCAGACACTGATATTTTCTGCGGAAGGCACCGGCAAAATATCATTCAGGCAGGCATGGTCCAGATGTGCCAGCACCTCTTCCTTCACCAGATTCTTCAGCTTGATAAAATCAATAACCATACCCTCGTGGTCGGGAGTGCCCTCCACCTTTACCACCAGCTTATAGGTATGACCGTGCAAATGCTCGCACTTGCCGTTATACGCAGGCAGATAATGTGCAGCGTCAAAATCGAATTCCTTGATAATTATCATTTATATTCTCCTCCATAAAGAGTTAAATCAGCAAAACCGTTCTGGCGCAGCGCCTCATAAGCCACAATCGCCACGGAATTAGACAGATTCAAAGAGCGTGCATCCTCAATCATCGGAATACGGATGCAGCTTTCGGGATATTCGTGCAGCAAGGTTTCCGGCAGACCGGCAGTTTCCTTGCCGAAAATCAGCAGGCTGTCCTGAGCATACTGCACATCGGCATAAGAGCTGTGTGCCTTCGTTGTCAGGAAATACTTGGGATTATCCTTATATTTTTCCAGCACCTCATAAACGCTGTCATAATAATGGATATCAACAAGATGCCAATAATCCAGACCTGCACGCTTCAAATATTTATCCTCCACGGAAAAACCAAGCGGACGGACCAAATGCAGGTGACAGCCGGTTGCTGCGCACAGACGTGCAATATTACCGGTATTGCCGGGAATTTCCGGTTCAACTAAAACTATATGCATTTTACTGAATGCCTCCTCAGCTGACTGCTGCGCAGTCGTTAATTTATTTTTTCTCCTGCAGTATTTCGGAAACTCTCTGCTTCATACTGCGTTTCTTTTTATTCTTTTCCTTAACCGGTTCAGCCGGTGCAGGCTTAATCTCCGGCTCAACAGGCTGCTGTGCCAGGATTTTCTGATAGGTAGCCATAATCTTTTCGCAATACAGAGAGCCCATCGCCCAAGTACCGTTCAAACCGTACCAGGTGTTTACAACACCGCGCTCCAGGCGGATATTATGCGCCAGATCATAGCGCGGATCGACAATATCCGTGGAAGGGCGCTTCGTCTGCGTATAAGCCAACAGATGCTGGATATGCGCACGCACGCCCAGCTGCGGCGTAGCAAAGGACGCACCGCGCACACCGCCGCCGATAGTACCCAATCCGCAGAAATTGTTCTGATGATGCAATACATCACCGCCATAGCGGTAAGCGCCTGTTTCTACCAATGATTGCGCCAGGGCAAGATCGGGGCGCACGTTTTCACGCTTGGCCTCCTGCCAGTACAGCTCCACCAGCTCCTCTACCGGGCAGGCCAGCTTCACAGCCGGGTTAGCCGCCAAAATATAGGCAATAGCCTGCGCCTTGCTGGCAATCGCCTCACCGTAAATAGCGATATTACGATAATCATCCGGCAGCTGAGTACCGGAAAAATAGAATTTGCCATCCTTCTCCTGCAGCAGCGACGGACGCGGAGCGGCAGGAACCTTTATGGTACCGGCAGGCGGTTTAGCCACCGGTTTGGTAGATACTACAATTTTATCCTTTTCCTGAGTTATTTGGACAGCGCGCTGCTTTTTGTTCAGCAGCTTCTTATCCTTTTTATCAGCGATAATCGTCTGCTTGGAGGCCGGTGCTTCATCAGCGACCTCGCGCACAGTTGCCGCACATACGCCGGTATAGAGCGACAAACCCAGCAGAACACACGCAAAAGTAATTTTTTTATATTTCATAGCGCATTACTCCTATATATATCACGCTATCAATTTTACCGCACATAAGGCAAAATTGTAAAGTTTTTCCCACCCCTGCAGTGAGGAATTCACAAAAAAGTAGATTTAAGCTATAATATTTATAAGATTACAGCTAAGCGCTGCTAATAATTTTTACAGTAAACAGCTATCTGCCTGACAAATTAAGGAGGGAAAATTATGACCGCAAAATTCCATTTCATCAACCACGCCTGCTTTATGCTGGAAAAAAACAATTCCGCTATCATCTTCGACCCGTATCTGGACGATAATCCGGAAGGACTCACCGCCAAAGACATCAAGGTTGATTATATTTTCGTCAGCCACGGTCATTTTGACCATTTGGGCAGTGCCTTTGAAATCGCCAAAAATTGTGACGCTACAATCATCTCCACTGCCGAAATCTGCGCTCTGGCGCAGGAGGCCGGCTGCAAAGCACACGCTATGCATCTTGGCGGCACCTTTAAGTTTCCCTTCGGCAAGGTACGCCTGACGCTGGCCTTCCACGGCAGCGGCGTTCCCGGCGGTCACGCCTGCGGTATCGTCATCGATTTCTACGGCACTAAGCTGTACTTCGCCGGTGACACCGCACTCTTCAGCGATATGCAGCTGCTGCCCAAGCTCGATGCTTTTGAATACGCAGTGCTTCCTATCGGCGGCAACTTCACTATGGACCCCAATGATGCACTTATCGCCTGCAAACTGCTGCAGGCAAAATACGTTATCCCCGTACATTACAACACCTGGCCGCCCATCGCTCAGGACGTGGAAGCCTTCAAGGCCGCCGTTGAGGACGAAACCGACAGCAAGGTGCTTATTGTAAAACCGGGCAATACTATTGATATCGAATAAAAATTAAAACTTCAAAAACTTACGCCACGAAGCGTTCTTATTCACGTCGCAGTTGCCGCAATTGTTGCACTGCGACGTTGTTTTTTCTCCGAAATATTCCAGCAGTACCTTGCGCAGGCACATGGACGTATTGCAATAATTGGTCATTTTACTCAGCAGCTGCAGCTCGTGCTCCTTCCAGGTCAGATCCGGCTGGTCGTGCCCGATAAGATAGGTATTGACCGCAATATCCGCCTTATCGTAAAGCAGCAGACATTCCGCAGGCAGGCCGTCACGCCCTGCGCGTCCTGCCTCCTGATAGTAGCTTTCGATATCCTTGGGCATATTATAATGCACCACAAAACGCACATCCGGCTTATCAATACCCATACCGAAGGCATTGGTTGCCACAATCAGCGGCACGCTGCCGCCGACGAAGGCATTCTGATTCTCACGTCGCTCCTCCGGCGTCAGGCCCGCGTGATAGCGCAAGGCACAGAAGCCCTGGCGCCGCAAAAGCTGCGTCACGCTTTCCACCTTGTTGCGCGTAGCACAGTAAACTACGCCGCAATCCTTTTTATGCTTGCGCATAAACTCCAGCAGCGAGCGCTCCTTGTCCTGCGTGCGCTGCACGGCAAAATGCAGGTTAGGCCTGTCAAAGCCCGTCACCACAATTTTTGCCTCCGGAATGCCCAGGCGCTTGATAATATCACGGCGCACATCCGGCGTAGCCGTAGCAGTAAAGGCTGCCACCAAAGGCTTTGCGGGCAAGGCCTGAATAAAATCGGGAATATTATAATACTCCTTACGGAAGCTGTGTCCCCACTGCGATACGCAGTGCGCCTCGTCCACCGCCACCATCGTAATATACGCCTGACGGGCGAAATCAATAAACTGCTGGTTTACCAAGCGCTCCGGTGCTACGTACAAAAACTTGCACTGCTTATTAAGCGCAGCATGCAGCACCCTGCCGTACTCATTGCTGCTCATGCTGCTGTCAAGATAAGCGGCCGGAATACCGCGGGCCGTCAGCGCCTCCGCCTGATCCTTCATCAGTGATATCAGCGGTGAGATAACCAGCGTCACGCCCTTCAGCAGCAGCGAAGGCAGCTGAAAGCAGATGCTCTTGCCTGCACCCGTAGGCAGCACTGCCAACACAGGCTGTCCGTGTAATATTTCACTTATAATTTCTTCCTGCCCTGTGCGGAAGCTGCTGTAGCCATAAAAATGCAGCAGCGCCCGGTGCAGAAAGTCACTGTCTATAATACGTGCCATAAAGCTCCCTTGCTTCGAAAAGTTTATTTGTAAAAAGTATAGCACATAAGCACTTTTATGTAAAATAACTTTCGTTTTTTCTATGATCAGCTAATAAAAAACAGGTACAGCCTAAGCTGTACCTGAATTTGTTACTTCAAGCGTCTAATTAGTGTTTACGTGCGTTGAAGCATTCGCGGCAGTAAACCGGACGATCGCTGGGTTTGAACGGTACCATGGTCTCTTTACCGCATTCAGCGCAAACTGCGGGGAACATTTCGCGTTGCGGACGGTCATTTTGTACGCCCATGCGTTGTTTGCGTGCTTGACGGCAAGCCGGGCAGCGGCGCGGTTCGTTAGTGAAGCCTTTTTCTTCGTAGAACTCTTGCTCGGAAGCGGTGAATACGAATTCGTTGCCGCACTCGCAGCAGGTTAAAGTCTTGTCTTCTTTCATTGTTTAATCACTCCTAATCATAGATAGAACATACCCCAAAGAACGCATTAAGATGTTTACCTTGGCTTCCCCATGTCATCTATGATAGAAGAAGTTAGGAACTTAAACGGACCACTGAGATACACCACTTACAGTATATAGTAAGCGCCTGCAAAAGTCAATCTTAGTTTATCAAAAATGCGTAAATTCTTTAATAAGAAACTTTTCACATATATTTTAGCTTATCAAAACCGCTTGCTTACAGTATTTGCCGAAAATGCAATTCCGTTGGTATGACGGTTAAATACAGTAAACTTTATATCAGCAAGTATCGGATTTTTCTGTTTCGATATACGCGCCGCAAAAAAACCGCGACAGCTTTTTACGTCTGCGCAGTTTTGAAGCATTAATTTTTACTTGTGCAGCCAGTTCACAGAGCTTCCCTGCTCTCTGGCAAAGTGAGCATCATTAATGGTTTCGGCAATGATATTGCCCTGCCAGTCATTCAGCGTGCTGACAGAAACATTATGCACACTCAGCTTCCACAGATTGTTCAACGGTATGTCCAAAAGCAGGCACAGCTGCACGCGGATAATACCCCCATGCGATATAATTGCGATATTCTTCTCGTGGCCCTCACGCTCGAAGATATAGTCAAAAGCCGCCTGACAGCGACGCGCTACATCATGAAAGCTTTCGCCCTGCGGCGGAATCCATTCGCCAGGACGCGTCAGGAAATCATCCATCTCCTTAGGCCAGCGGCGGCTGATTTCCGCATATTCCAGGCCCTCCCAGGCACCGAAGCTTACCTCCTGCAACAAATCCAACGGCTGATAGGACATATTCTTACTCATAGCCAGCGGTGCTGCCGTCATGCATGCACGCAGCATTGAGCTGCAGTAAATTTTATCAACCGGCAAATGCTGCATATAGGCAGCCAGCTTCTCGGACTGCTCCAGACCTTTGGCGTTCAGCGGCATATTTATGCGTCCCTGAAAGCGGTGTCCTTTGTTGCTGTCCGTTTCACCGTGACGGATTAAATATATTCTACCCATTAAGCCTTCGCTCCTTTTTTAGACTGCTCTGCCAGGGAAAATTCCTTCATCTCGGCATGTACGCCTGCTTCCTCAAAGGTTTCCATTTCCTTGTAGGCCTTAATGCCAGCGTTGAACAGCGTAAAGCAGACAGCAGCGCCCTCACCGGCGCCATCGGGAATGTTCAGGCGCAGCGGTGCCGTAAGCCCCAGCTCCTGCAGGCATTCTTCCGCTCCCGGCTCTGCAGAAACGTGACCGGCAAAGCAGTAATCCAGCACGGCCGGTGCCATATCAGCCGCCTTTTTGGCAGCCTTGCAGACAGCAACACCATCCAGCATTACGGGCACCTTCATAGCTGCAGCCTGCAGCAGAGCGCCGGCCATAGCGGTGCGTACCATCTCATTATCAGGATTAGAAAGGCAGCCGAAGCCCAACAGCTCCAATCCCTTCTCATTTACCAGCTCCTGCACCAAAGCAGCGCCCTCTTCCAGAGCGTCAGCCTCCTCCTCCGAGGTTACGAGCAGAGCCACAGCCTTCGCACCGGTTTCTGCCGCCAGCACATTCACCGGCCATTTGGCGTGCATAATTTTTTCGGCCTGAGCAGCCTCTTCAATACCGCACCACACCAGCAAATCGCGTTTAGGATAATCTAAATCTTCTTTTTCATAGATGCCCTTGATACCGCAATAGCGCGAGGTCATTTCTTCCAGCTTGGCCAAGCTGCCAACCGGTTTTATCAGATTATCAAAGCGTGTCTGCGCCAGCTTCATGCAGCCTCTGTCCGCAGGCACAATCTTTTGGATTATTTCTTCTATATGCATAGCATTTTTCCTTTCTGTCTCTTTCAGTGCTCGGCAAAATATTGCCGGGGGATATATCAGATTATATAGGTTGCGAGCATCAGGTAAACCACCACGCCGCATTCCGTCAAAAAGCCGTAGGTATCACCGGTAAGGCCGCCCAGCTGACCGCTGAGGAAATGCGCAATGCCCTGGCAGATAACGAAGGCTGCTATTGCTGTATACAGATACGGCAAACCACAGGCTGCAACAAGCGCCAGGCAAAGAGCAAAGGCAATATAGGTATACATCGGCTTGGCATAAGCCTTAAACATATGACCGATACCTGTTTTGCGTGCATACTTGTAGTTAACGATGTAGGTAACCATAAAGGTGCGCGTTGCTACGAAAACAGCCACCAGAGCAAAAGATAATTTTTCCGGCGGCAGCGTGGTATAGGCAGCCACCTTCAGCAGCACGAGGCAGACAAGCGCAATAACGGCATTGGAGCCTACGTGGCTGTCCTTCATGATTTCCAGCATACGCTCACGATCACGGGCGCTGAAAACACCGTCGGAGGTATCCATAAAGCCGTCATACATCAGCGCACCGATAATAATCAGCTCCGCAAGCACCAGCATCACCGCACGCATCAGGTCGGGTGTGTGCAGATAATCCAGGCCGTAATTTACCGCACCCATAAAAACACCCATTACCAGACCGACCAACGGGAAGTACGGCACGCTGCGGCTGAAATCGTCATCATGCCAGTCCGTACGGTTGGAAAAGCGGATTCTGGTCAAAAATTCCAGACAAGTTACAAAATCACGCATCACATCACCTGCTTAAATGATTATACACGTCCATTGCTGCCTGCAGCACAACAATAGCCAAGGAAGCACCGGTGCCCTCACCCAGGCGCATACCGGCATCCACAATCGGCGAAAGCTGCATCAGCTCCAGCATTTTCTTGTGGGAAATATCACTGCTCAGATGCGAGCAAAGCATATAATCGCGGCACTGCGGATAGAGGCCGTAGGCCAGCAGTGCTGCAGCCGTGGCATTGACACCGTCAACCATTGTCGGTACACGGCGGCGGGCCGCACCGATAATAACACCGGCCAGACCTGCGTGGTCATAGCCGCCGACCTTACAGAGAATGTCCATCGCATCACCCTGCTTCGGCATATTTTTAGCCAGGCCGTCGATAACAACCTGACGCTTAATCTTCATGCGTTCGTCATTAATACCGCTGCCGCGGCCGACAGTCAGCTGCGGGTCCAGTCCCAGAAAGGCGCTGGCAATAGCGGAGGTAGAGGTTGTATTGCCGATACCCATTTCACCGGTATAAAGCATATTATAGCCCTGGTCGATGCACATATCAGCCATTTCCATGCCAACGGCAATAGCCTTTTCGGCCTGCTCACGAGTCATAGCGGGACCTTGGGTGAAGTCTTCGGTTCCCCAAGCCACCTTTTTTTGATATACCTTTGGCAAATCGCTCAAATCAAAGGCAGTGCCTACATCGCAGACGAAAACATCGGCGTGCGCATGACGTGCCAGTACGGTGGCTCCGGCAGTACCGCGCATATAGCCGTTAATCATCTGGCGCGTAACCTCCTGCGGATAAGCGCTGACACCGTATTTGGCAATACCGTGGTCACCGCACATCAGAACCATCGCCGTCTTTAATTTATCCGGTAAATCCTTGCCTAGCATACCGGCAAGACCTACAACCATATCCTCCAGCTTGCCCAGATTAGCTGCCGGCTTGTCTATCTTAGCGTAGCCTGCCCACACTTCTTGCATACGTTCTTCATTCAGAGCAGGTATTATGATTTTCTCCATATCAGTCGTTATTCTCCTTCATCCTCAAATTTAAAAGCCAATTTTTTTACGTCTACGGCCTGACCTGCCACACAATAATAAACATGGTCAGCCTCCTTTGCCACACGCTGGTTAACCCAGCCGGCAAGGTCTCGGTATTCACGCGCCATCACATTATCCGGCACAATGCCGCTGCCCACCTCATTCGTAACAAAGACAACGATTTTGCCGCAGGCGCGTGCTGCTGCCAGCACCTTGTCAATTTCATCAAATACTACCTGACAACGCTCCAGGAATTCACCCTCCGGTGCTTCCTTGCCATAAAGCAGGTTACACATATAAACAGTAAGGCAGTCAAACAGAACTGCTCCTGTTTCCGGTGACAGTGCTTCAAGCGTGCGCTCGGCATGATAAGGCGCTTCGTGATTAATCCAACGCGCATCACGACGCTCACGGTGCAGACGCACGCGCTCCGCCATTTCCTCATCTAAGATTTCTGCCGTAGCAACGTAATCGCATTTGGGAGAATAATGCAATACATAGCGTTCTGCAAATTCGCTTTTGCCGCTGCGGGCTCCGCCGGTAACCATAATAATTTTTCCAGGCATATTTCAACCTCCCTTCGTTTTTGTAAGCTGCATGCTTTTCATTTTATGCATATATGAAAAAAGCTCCCTTGCGGGAGATTCACAAAATGCAGCTGCAGCAAAAAATTCTATATTTACGCATACCAAAGCCAGCCTATCTCCCGTAGGCTCCAAGCTTCGTAACAGGCAGGTCTCCTGGCTTAGCTTCATCGCCCTCAGCGCCTTCCCAACTTGCGTCAGTGACATAATTGCCTGGGCTCCGCTTACAGTAGCGGGACTGCTCCGGATTCTCACCGGCATTCCCTTTTCAGCACCGGCCTCAACCGGCGCACCTGTCAAAAAAATTCCAAGTATATATATTCGACAGCAATTCCTATAATCCTGCTAAGGCGCAAAAAAAGAGCTGCCTAAGCAGCTCTTTCAGGAATTTCGTTATTTTGCGTAATCAACAGCACGGGTTTCGCGGATAATAACGACCTTGATCTGACCGGGATATTCCATTTCAGCTTCAATCTTCTTAGAGATATCGCGTGCCAAAAGCACAGCGGAAGCATCATCGATAACATCCGGCTTAACCATAATGCGGATTTCGCGGCCAGCCTGTACGGCATAGCATTTTTCAACGCCCTCAAAGGACTCAGAAATTTCTTCCAATCGAGTTAAACGCTTCAGGTAGCTTTCCAGAGTTTCGCGTCTTGCACCCGGGCGGGCAGCAGATACTGCGTCAGCGGCAGATACCAGAACAGCTTCAACACTCTTAGGCTCGCAGTCACCATGATGCGCCAAAATAGCATTGACAATCAGGTCGGACTCACGGAACTTCTTGGCGATTTCGCCGCCGATTTCAACGTGAGAGCCTTCCATTTCATGGTCGATAGCCTTGCCGATATCATGCAGCAGGCCGGCACGCTTAGCCAGAACAACGTCAACACCAAGCTCAGAAGCCATTACACCTGCCAGGTTAGCAACCTCAACAGAATGGTTCAGGACATTCTGACCATAGCTGGTACGATATTTCAGGCGGCCCAGCAGCTTAATCAGTTCGGGGTGCAGGCCATGCACTCCGACAGCAAAGGTAGCCTGTTCGCCGGCTTCCTTAATCTTCTGCTCAACCTCTTTTTGTGCCTTTTCAACCATTTCCTCAATGCGGGACGGATGAATACGACCATCATTAATCAATTTTTCCAGAGCGATACGGGCAACCTCGCGGCGTACCGGATCGAAGCCGGAAATAATAACAGCCTCCGGAGTATCATCGATAATCAAATCGATGCCGGTAAGAGTTTCCAGAGTACGGATGTTACGGCCTTCACGACCGATAATGCGGCCCTTCATTTCATCGTTAGGCAGTCCTACTACGGAAACGGTGGTTTCCGCTACATGGTCTGCTGCACAACGCTGAATTGCCAGGGAGATAATTTCTCTTGCCTTGCGGTCTGCCTCATCCTTAGCCTGTTGCTCCAGATCCTTAACCATCATAGCAGATTCGTGCTTAACCTCGTCCTCGAGGGATTGCAGCAGCTCCTGCTTTGCTTCGTCACTGGTCAGTCCGGAAATACGCTCCAGTTCAACCTGACGTTTTTCCAGCATTGCCTCAGCCTTCTCCTGAGCAGCGTTCAGGCGCTGTTCCTTGGAAGCCAGCTTTTCTTCTTTGCGTTCGAAGGATTCGATTTTACGGTCCAGATTTTCTTCTTTTTGCAGCAGACGACGCTCCTGACGCTGCAGGTCGTTACGTCTGTCTTTATTTTCACGCTCCATTTCGGAACGCAGACGATGGATTTCTTCTTTAGCCTCCATCATGATTTCTTTGCGTTTTGCTTCGCCGGTCTGCTCCGCATCCTGTACAATACGGATAGCCTGCTCTTCTGCAGTAGCAATTTTACCTTCAGCAACATTTTTGCGAACCAGATAACCTACCGCACCGCCGGCCAGACCAACAACAACAGCTGTACCGATAATTTCTAAAATCGTCCTCACCTCCTAAATGTAGATTTTTCCAAGATTTTTTTGCATAGTAACAGCAGGCGCCTGTTTGCGTCTGCTATAGATGTCCTTATTCCGTTGAATCTATAATAAATCACTGTATTATCTATTCTGAAATAGGGCAAAAAATAAGGCAACCGCTTTACGCGTCGCCTCGTGAAAATCGTAGATATTAACACGATTGGATAACTACATTATAGTGTATATTTAACAAAATTGTCAAGTTTAACCGCTATATATTGTCTGAAAAATGCAATTTACCCAATATAATGTGCACATATCTTGATGAAAAGCCACGAGCCGCCATAAAGCGTCCCGCAGCCGCATATATTTTTTTGTTGTCAGTTTCTGCTGTTAGCTTGCGCTGATTGCGCTGCACGAAAAGCTGCGCTGCGTTCTCCGCCTGCTGCTCTTCAATGTCAGGCGTAAAGCGTTCCATAATTTCCGCAGCCACGTCCGGGCGTATGCCGCGCTTGCTCAGCTCCAGCTGCAGATGCTGTCTGCCGTAATAGCGTTTGGCCAGCCAGGCCTCATACACCCTTTGGGCGTAACGCTCCTCATTCAGCAGGCCGTAATCCTCCAGCTTGGCCACAGCCTCCAGCGCCTGCGCCTTAGTTGCACCCTTGCGCTGCAAGCGCTCCACCATATCCTTATGACTGTAATCACGGTAAGACAATAAATCCAGCGCGCAGTCATAAACCTGCTGCGCGCCGGTAAAGCCTTCTTCCTTTTTCTTATTCCTTAAAGATCGACTCCACATCCTGCAACGGCTCCTCAGCTGCTTCCTTATTATCGCTCTTGCCAATCGTCACTGCACGGATTTTAGCTTCGATTTCTTGGGCAATTTCCGGATTCTCACGCAAAAAGTCTTTAACCTTTTCCTTGCCCTGTCCTAAACGGATATCACCGTAGGAATACCAGGCACCGCTCTTGTTGATAATATCAAGGTCTGCACCCAGATCAACAAGGCAGCCTTCATGAGAAATGCCTTTGCCATACATAATATCGAACTCAGCCTGTCTGAACGGAGGTGCTACTTTATTCTTGACAACCTTAACACGGGTACGGCTGCCGATAACATCATTGCCGTTTTTCAAAGTGTCGATACGGCGTACATCCATACGGACTGTAGAGTAGAATTTCAGTGCACGGCCACCGGTTGTAGTTTCCGGATTACCGAACATAACGCCGACCTTTTCACGGATCTGGTTGATGAAAATAGTAGCACATTTGGATTTGGAAATCAGACCTGTCAGCTTACGCAGAGCCTGGCTCATCAGACGTGCCTGCAGGCCTACGTGGGAATCACCCATTTCGCCTTCGATTTCGGCACGCGGAACCAAAGCTGCAACGGAGTCGATAACGATAATATCAATAGCGCCGCTGCGTACCAGTGCGTCAGCAATTTCCAAAGCCTGTTCGCCGTTATCCGGCTGAGAAATCAGCAGATCGTCAATATCTACCCCCAAATGACGGGCATATTCTGGATCCAGTGCATGCTCCGCATCGATAAATGCCGCATAGCCGCCCATCTTCTGAGCTTCGGCAATCATATGCAAAGCAACGGTAGTTTTACCGGAAGATTCAGGACCGTAAATCTCAATAACACGTCCGCGCGGAATACCGCCGACACCAAGAGCAATATCCAGGGATAAAGCGCCTGTAGGGATAACCTCTATATTCATTTTGGCACTTGCTTCGCCCAGCATCATAATGCTGCCCTTGCCAAAATCCTTTTCAATCTGGTGCATCGCCATGTCTAAAGCTTTCTTTTTATCTGCGTCCATCTGCCTGCCTCCTAATATATAAAATTAAATTTAATCACTTCACTGCCTTTATTATACAAACAAAAGTTTCTTTTGTCAAGAAAAGTTTTGTTATTTGATATTCTGTTCAGCAGCCTCCATCTGTGCCTGCTTTTCCTTTTCTTCCAACAGGTGCTTGATTTCATCCTGAGTATATTCATAGGTGCTATTGCAGAATTCGCAGTGTGCTTCCGTAGTTTTATCCTGCGCCAGCTCCTCCAGAGATTTTACATCAAGGCTGCCCAAAGCCGCCAGAATGCGCTCACGGCTGCAGCGGCATTTGAAGCTCAGGGGAATGGTTTCTTTAATATCAACGTCCAGACCGCGGCCGAGAATTTCTATCATCTTTTGCGGAGTATAACCGATTTCCAGCAGCTGGGTTACATACGGAGTCAGGTTAACGTTGTTTTCCAGCTTTTCCAGAACCTCGTCAGTGCAGCCCGGCATAGCCTGAATAAAGAAGCCGCCGGATGCGGTTACGTTGCCGTCCTTGTCAACCAGTACGCCCAGAGCAACGCTTGTCGGTGTCTGTTCGGATACATAGAGGTATTTGGTCAGGTCGCTGGCGATTTCGCCGTCCTGCAGCTCGCAGTAGCCGGTGAAGGGCTCTGCATTCTGCAGATAACGCGTTACGATAATATTACCCTCGCCGATGCCGCCGCCGACATCCAGCTTGCCATTTTTCAGGGGCAAAAATGCATCGGGGTTTTCTACATAACCGCGCACTGTGCTGCCTTCGGCATCTGCTACTACCTCACCCAAAGGGCCGTCGCCCTTCAGACGCAGGCTGATGCGCTCGTTATCCTTCATTGTTGCGGCCAGCAGCAGTGCGCCGTTCATCGCACGTCCCAGAGCAGCGCTTGCCAGATGGGAGCAGCCGTGCTTTTTAGCTGCTTCCTGTACCAGATTAGTGGTGCATAATGCATAAATACGTACACCGTCGGCCGTAGCCTTTGTCAAAACATCTTCCATAATATTGCCTCACAATCCTGCCTTACGGCAAAAATTTCACTTGCTTAATAAAACAAGCCCACTAAACTACTGCTAGCGGGCTTGCAAATTTCATGCATGGGGAACAGCCTGTTATCAGCTCTTCCACAATGTCAATTATAAATCATAATAGTCAAAAAGGCAAGCGGTGAAAATGTTACATTTCTTTGAAGAGATTTACCATTTCCATTGCGGTCATTGCGCAGTCTACGCCCTTGTTGCCGGCCTTGGTGCCTGCACGTTCTACAGCCTGCTGAATGTTTTCGGTGGTGAGTACGCCGAAGGCTACGGGTACGCCGGTTTGCATGCTTACCTGAGCGATGCCTTTGGAGGCTTCGGCGCATACATAGTCGAAATGCGGGGTTGCGCCGCGGATTACGGCACCTAAGCAGATTACTGCGTCGTATTTGCCGCTTTCTGCGAGTTTTTTTGCTGCCATGGGGATTTCGAAGGCGCCCGGTACCCAAGCTACGGTGAGGTCTTCGTCAGCTGCTTCGTGGCGGATCAGGCAGTCGATGCAGCCGCTGAGGAGTTTGCTGGTGATGAATTCGTTGAAGCGGGCTACGACGATGGCGATTTTCATGTTTTTGGCGGTGAGTTTTCCTTCTAAGGTTTTCATGGTTATATTCCTCCTAAAAATTTGTTATATATTTTACGTTATTTTTCACTCGTAAGTATGGCTTGCATTATTGATACTTTTTGCCCAGGGCGGCAAAAAGTATCCAAAAAACGCCCTGCAGTGCTGCTCCGCCGGATTCCGGCAACTGGGTTGCATTATTGATACTTTTTGCCCGGGTCGGCAAAAAGTATCCAAAAAACGCCCTGCAATGCTGCTTCGCCGGATTCCGGCGACTAGATTCGCAGAATTTTTCACGTCGCTGATTTTTGCGTGTTGTTCTACCGCAGGCTTCGTCAACACTCCAGCGAAAAATTCCTGTGCCTGTCCGTTACGAGCGATGTTCGCAGAACATCGATGTGCTTGCGGGCCCGTCGTCCGTTCCGGTCTACGCAGCGCCGAGTATGACGTGCTTATTGTTGTAGCCGAAGTTTACGTTTCGGATTGCGCAGCGCCAAGTCTAGCGTTCTAAAAAATTACAAGAAAGCTGTAAGTGAGCAATTGACATATCGTGAAGCGAATAAAAATTTTAGCAAATTTTTCCTGAGCGTAAGGATATATCAATTGCGACACCCTTTTTTACTTTCCACAGTTGCAGCCACAGCCTTCGTGGAGCTTGTGGCCCATTTTTTCTTCTTTGATGTCGAGATAGTGTTCGTTGTATTCGTTCGGCTCCATGATGATGGGCACGCGGTCGGTGATGGTGATGCCATAGCCGGAGAGGCCGATGCGTTTTGCGGGGTTATTGGTAATCAGGCGGATGCTGGTGAGTCCGAGATCTGCCAGAATTTGTGCACCCATGCCGTAATCACGCAGGTCGGGAGCAAAGCCCAGGCGAACGTTCGCCTCAACGGTATCAAGGCCCTGATCCTGCAGTGCGTAAGCACGGATTTTGTTAGCCAGACCGATGCCACGTCCCTCCTGACGCATATAAACAACAGCGCCGCAGCCTTCCTTTTCAATCATCCTCAGCGCAGTTGCCAGCTGGTCGCCGCAGTCGCAGCGCAGGCTGCCGAAGGCATCACCTGTCAGGCACTCGCTGTGTACACGCACGAGCACATCCTTTTTACCGGCAACATCGCCCTTGACAATAGCAACATGACAAAGGTTGTCCAAATCATTTTCATATGCAATGATGCGGAAATTGCCGTATTTAGTCGGCAACGCAGCCTCAGCGACACGATGCACCATTTTTTCGTGTGCCTTGCGATAGGCAACAAGCTCGGCAACAGTGATGAAAACGAGCTTATGCTTTTTGGCGAACTCGATTAAATCCGGAGTGCGCGCCATATGGCCGTCATCATTCATAATCTCGCAGCAGATGCCTACCGGCTGCAGGCCTGCCAGCTTGCACAAATCAACAGTGGTTTCGGTGTGACCGGTGCGCACCAATACACCGCCCTTGCGTGCGCGCAGCGGGAAAACGTGTCCCGGACGGCGGAAGTCGCTCGGCTGCGCACCCGGCTCAGCGCATTTTTTCATGGTATAAGCGCGCTCGTAAGCAGAAATACCGGTGGTAGTGTCAACATGATCAATAGAAACAGAGAAGGCTGTTTCGTGATTGTCGGTGTTGTGCGTTACCATAGCGCCAAACTGCAGCTTGTCCATAACCTCGCTGTCTGCCGGCATGCAAATAAGTCCGCGTGCTTCCTTAGCCATAAAGTTAATAGCCTCGGGAGTGCACAGCTCGGCTGCCATAATCAGGTCGCCTTCGTTTTCGCGGTCCTCGTCATCGGTTACCAGTACCATCTGACCTGCTTTAATCGCAGCAATGGCTTCATCAATTGTATTATACTTAAACTTTTCCATTTTCTACCTCTTTATCGCTGCTCAGATAAACCCATTTTCCAGCAGCATATTTTTATTTAAAGCAGGCTCCTGAGTCTGCTTGGGGTTAAATTTTAACATTTGCTCTACATATTTGCCGATAATATCCGTTTCCAGATTTACGCTGTCGCCCACATCCTTAAAGCCAAGCGTTGTTTCCTTGGCGGTATGCGGAATCAGCGATACGGAAAAGCTGCTTTCCGTAACCTGCGTTACCGTCAGGCTGATACCATCAATCGCAATACTGCCCTTTTTGATGATATATTTCAAAAGCTCCGGCGGTGTATTGACAGTCACTACCATCGCAATGCCCTCAGGTTTGCGACTTGCAATTACGCCCAGTCCTTCCACATGTCCGCTGACGATGTGACCGTCAAGACCGTCGCACAGGCGCAGCGTGCGCTCCAGGTTCACCCTGTCGCCGGCATGCAGGCTGCCGATATTAGTCAGGCGCACGGTTTCCGGCATCACGTCGGCGGTAAAGGCGGTGTCATCCATGCTTACTACCGTCAGGCAGGCGCCGTTGACGGCAACGCTGTCACCGATTTTCAAATTCTGCAGTACCTTCACCGCAGCAACTGTCAGGTGATATGATTCACCCTGCTGCGCCAGCTTCTGCACCATGCCCAGCTCGGCTACCAATCCTGTAAACATTATTCAGCCTCCTTCGGCAGCTCCTGCTTATCCAGCTCCGGCACCAGACCTGTTATCAGTACATCACTGCCCAATTTTTCGATTTCGGCCTCTGTAAGCTGCCAACCTGTTTCCACCAGACTGCTGCCTGCACCGCCAACCGGGGGCAGAGCTGCAGCGCCGCCAATCAGCTTGGGCGCTACAAAGGCGCACACTCTGTCAGCAAGGCCTGCATCAAAGAAGGCACCGTGAATCGCACTGCCTCCTTCTACCAACAGACTGGTAATACCGCGCTCGGCCAAAGCCTGCACCACCTGCGCCACAGGCAGCACGCCGTCAGCCAACGGCAGACGTACCACCTCTACGTTAGGCAGAGCAGCCAGCGCTTCCGCCTTAACGATATCGGAATCCAAACCGGTAAAGATAATCGTATCCGCCAGCGGATTCAGAACTGCTGCCATCAGCGAAATCTTCAAGCTGCTGTCGAGCACCACGCGCACCGGATTTTTGCCGCGCACCAGACGGGTAGTCAGCTCCGGGTCATCCTCCAGCACTGTGCCGATGCCGACAAGCACAGCGTCATGCTGCTTACGCAGGCGGTGTGCGAAGGTACGTGCCTCCTCGCCGGTAATCCATTTGCTGTCGCCGGTGGCAGTCGCAATCTTGCCATCCAGTGTCATAGCGTATTTTAAAGTAATAAACGGACGCTGCTTCGTAATCCAGGTAAAGAAGCGTTCATTCAGGCGCTGTGCTTCTTTTTCGCATACGCCGGTAACAACCTCTATACCCTGCAGGCGCAGATATTCCAAACCCTGACCTGCAACCTTGGGGTTAGGATCAAGGCAGGCCACCACAACCTTGCCGATGCCCGCGCGTGCCAAAGCTACACAGCAGGGACCGGTGCGTCCGTAATGGGAGCAGGGCTCCAGCGTTACATAGGCCGTTGCACCCTGGGCCATCTGCTTAGCCTCCGCCAAGGCATTGACCTCCGCATGCGGTTCGCCGGCCTTATGATGATAGCCCTCACCCACAATATTGCCTTCGGCATCCACAATCACACAGCCAACCATCGGGTTGGGACTGGTGTTGCCCTCTGCCTGCAGCGCCAGCTCCAGGGCCCGCTGCATATATGCTTCATCTGTCATTCTTGCCAAAATATCACCTTCCAGTAATATAAAAAACCGCATAAAGACCTACGGAGCCCTTATGCGGTAAAAAATACAGTTTTGCCACCTTTTATCATCCAGACTATACTGTCGGTACCGGAATCACACCAGTTCATGCGCTGCTGCGCTAGCGGACTTTACCGCCGATCGGGAATTACACCCTGCCCCAAAGGTTACATTATGAAGTTATTTTTATTATAGCGTCAAATTTTCTTCCAGTCAAGAAAACTATAGGTGAACACTATGCTTTACTTCGCTGCCTCTTTAATAATTTCGTAGGTCCAGCATGCAGTGTTGTACAAATCCTCTTCCTTCAGATATTCCGCGGTAGTATGTACATTGCTCATGCCAGTTGCCAACAGGCCGCAGGGCAGGCCGTAGCCGCAAAGATAGTTGCCGTCGCTGCAGCCGCCGGTTGTTTTCAGCTCTACCGGGAAGCCCAGTGTTTCCGCAGCGCGTGCTGCCAGCTTAATGCATTCGTGGTCCTTGTTCAGCTCCACAGCAGGACAGCCTTCCACTACGTCGAATTCAACCTGACCGCCGCCGGCTTCAACAGCCTCTTTAATCAGCGCGATGGTGGAATCCTTCAGTGCTTCCAGACGCGGTACGTTCAGAGAGCGCATATCAATGACGAATTTAGCCTCCGGGCAAACGATGTTGGTACCAACGCCTGCGTTGAACATGCCGATGTTAAAGGTGGTTTCGCTGTCCAGACGACCGTAAGCAGGCAGCTTGGACAGAGCGTCAGCCGCCAGCATAATTGCATTGACGCCTTCTTCCGGAGCAATGCCTGCATGGGCAGCCTTGCCCTTGACGGTTACATAAATATCGTACAGCTTCGGTGCAGCGTAGGTAATTTCGCCCGGTGCACCGCCGATATCCATGCAATAGCCGTAATCGGCCTTAATCCAGCTTTGGTCCATGTTTACTACGCCCAGGCAGCCGATTTCCTCGCTGACGGTAAAGCACAGCTGCACGTCGCCGTGAGCAACGCCATCCTCCTTAAGTGCGCGCACCGCCTCCAGCATGGCAGCAACGCCAACCTTATCGTCACCGCCCAAAGTTGTGGTACCGTCGCTGTACAGAACGCCGTCCTTACGGACAACCTTGGTGCCGGTTGTCGGAGCTACGGAATCCATGTGCGCTTCAAACAGCAGCTTCGGAGCATTCGGCACGGTGCCCTTTACATAGGCCCACACATTGCCGCAGGTACCGCCGGTTTTTTCGTGCGCCTTATCCATCTCCGGCTCCAGGCCGAGTTTGCGCAGCTTCGCCATAATCAGCTCAGCTTCCTGCTTTTCGTCCTTACTGGGGCAGGGAACGCTTACCAACTCTATAAATTCATCAATCAATCTTGTTTTGTTTATCATTACAGTCACCTCGTAGTAGTTTAAGATATAAGCATATTATATACCTTAATGAAAGCCGCACGCAAGTTTAACTGCCGGCAATATTACAGCTGCAGATAGCGGCAGGCCAGATACAAAGCGCCCGCAACCAAACCACCGCAGGCACGGATGCGCAGTTTTTTCACATCAACACGTTCCGGGTCGCTCTTCTGCAGACGGCCGATACCGCCCAACAGCATCCATGCGGAAAACAGCAGCATAGCCGCCGCCAGATAATCCCAGCTTTCCAATTTAGCAAAAATCTCCATTATATCACCTATTCTTTATTTTTTTGCGGACACAGATATGCATAGTGACAGTAAGCACAGCTTTCGTTACAGATGCAGGCGAAATCGTCCTCCTCGCCCTTACCGCTGATTTCCTCGCACAGCTCTACTGCTTCCTGCAGGTACGATTTATCCAACGGCAGCTGCCAGACGCTCATGTTCTGCAGAAAGTGCAGCTCGGCGCGCACAACTCTTTTGCCGGGGTACAGCTTTTCCGCAGCATCCTTATACAGCGCCAGCTGATAAGCATAGCCCAGCTTCACCTCGTCAGGCTCCGGCGGCGTACCTGTTTTATAGTCCACTATAATCATCTTATCATCTTCGTCAAAAGCCAGCAAATCGATGACACCCTCAGCCGCCAGCTCCTGCTGCAGAGGCTGTACAAATTCTAATTCACGCTTCTGCTTTTTGGGCAATGCTTTATACAAATCGCTGACAATATAAGCATCAAACATACTCTTGGCCTGTGTTGCTGCAGCGCCGGGAGCAAATTCATCCAGCGCAATGGCAAAAACAGCCTCCGCATTATAGCCATTATACAGCTCCAGCGCTTTGTGCACAATACTGCCGGTTACACTTGCCGGCAGCTCGTGCGCCTGTTCTCCGGCAACTGTCTGCTCCAGCTCCGGCACTGCCAGAACCTGTTGGTAGTAATACTGGCGCTGACAATGCAGATACGTCTGCAGCGCACTTGCGGTAAAGCAGGTACGGCCGCAGGCTGCATAAGCAGGCAGCGGTGCCAATGCCAACGGCTCCAGCGCCAGCCTCTGCTGCTCGCCCTGCTGCACAACAGCCGGACTTAAGTCATCGGCACACAAAAGGCGTACCCACGGACAGCTGCTTTCCTGCTTTTCCCAGTCAGCCTCGTATACTGCCTGCAGCTGCTGCCACCAGCCCTTAGCGGAAGGCAGAGCGATACCAGCCTCCGGCAGCTTTTCTTCCGCCACCGTACCGACCATTAAAAGCTGCTTTTTGGCACGCGTCATAGCAACATAAAGCAGACGTCTGCTTTCTTCTTCTTCCAGCTCACTGTCGCGCGCCTTCGCCAGCTCGTACACGCCGCTGTTTTGCAGTTGCATTTCCTTATCGGGTACCTTAATGCCCAAAAGCCCCTGCTCGCCTTCCTTACCGGGCAAATATTTGATAGATGCGGTATCGCCCTTCACTGATTTATCTAGCTGCGGTAAAATAACCAGATCGAATTCCAGTCCCTTGGAATTATGTATCGTCATAATCTGCAGTGCATCATCGGCCTGTACGGTAGCAGCAGGCTCCTTGCTGCTGCTTGCACGCAAATCCTTAACGTTTTGCAGCCACTCCGCCAACGAAGCCTGCTTCGTTTGGCAATACTGTTGTGCCAGGCGGCGCAGCTTTTTGACATTGGCCAGCTTGCTCGGGCCGTTTTCCTGCTGCGACAGAACGAATTCCGGCTTCAGCTCGTCCCAAAGCTGTGCGAACAGCTCCGGCAATGCCATCAGTGCTGCTGCCTGACGTAGGCTGCGTAAGCATTCGGCAGCATGCATAGCCAACGCCTGTTGCTCTGGCTGCAGGTTCAGCTGCAGCTCACCGCTGCCGACAGCCTGCAGTACATCCCACAGCGGTTTATCATTTTCGGTCTGCCAAAAGAGCTGCGTCAGCGTTGCATCATCCAAACCGAAATAGTTGGAGCGCAAAGCACCTGCCAGCTCCAGGCTTGCGTAACGGTTGTGCAGCGCAGCCAGCAGATTCAGAATATCCAGAACCTCCTGCTGCTCATAAAAGCCCTTTCCCTTAACTACTACGCAATTTATACCGTAGCCTTGCAGCGTCTGCCGTAAAATTTCGCAATGCGTCATTGCGCGCAGCAAAATAGCCTTGCTTGCTCCCGGCCTGAGCTGCGGCTCAACCTTGTGCAGCTCCTGCTGCAGATAGGCAGCGATTGCCTCTACCTCCTTCTGCCATTTATCCTCTTTAGCGCCCAGGTCATCATCCTTGGATTTATACGGCACCTGCAGCAGGCAAACCTTAGCGCCACCGGTGTTAGCACCCTCGTGATGCTCCAGGCAGATTTCCTCCTTCGGCAAATCCATCAGCTGACAAAAGGCGGTATTACAGCTTTCGACAATGCTCTGCGTGCTGCGGAAGTTGGTTTTCATGCCCAGGTTCTGTCCCGCATTTTGCGCAATATCCTCTTTTACCCTATTAAAGACGCTGACATCGGCATGACGGAAGCGATAAATAGACTGCTTCACGTCACCGACGATAAACAAGTTATTCTTATTATCCAGCTTGTTACCGCAGAGCAGATAAATCAGCTGACGCTGGCGTTCGTTGGTATCCTGAAACTCGTCCACCATAATATATTTATAGCGCTCCTGATACTTTTGCCGCAGCGCCTCATTCTTCTGCAAATGCTCGATGGCCAGCAAATCCAAATCATCATTAAACAGGACATTATTTTCCTGCTTGCGTGCGCTCAGGCAGGCATAAAACTCCTGCAGCACGGCGAGCCAATCCTGCACTAAATCGCAGCCCTTGGCGTTCAAAAGTACATTGTTCAGCTCCTGACGCAGATTTTTTAAATTAGTCAGCTCCGCTGCCAACGCCTTGCCGCCAACCTTAACAACGCCAGACGCATCCAGCAGGGAGCAGTCCGGCTCCGGCGCCAGCAGCTGCTTTTGCATTTCGTCCAACAATCCTGCTGCCTCCGTCAAGGTCTGGCGTCCCTTGGTCTTTGCCCCCAAAGCTTCGCGCGCTTCGATTACCTCGCGCAGAGCAGCAAACAGCTTCTGCTGCAGGGCCGGCAGTTCTTCCTTCGCCTTAAGATAAGGCTCTGCCAGATTATCTTCACGCACCAGCTCCGAGAGCTTGTCCCCCAGCGCCGTAACCTGATTAACAAAGCTGTTAACGCCGTAGGTCTGCACCAGCCTGCGCAGGGCAGCGTTTTCCTTGATATTTTTGCGTAAATATTGCTGCAGTGTTTCTTTAAAAAAGTCCTGCGCTTCAAAATCCTCTAAAATTGTAAATTCCGGATCAAGCTGTGTTTCTACCGGGTTATCTCTCAAAATACGGCTGCACAGGCTGTGAATCGTGCTTATCGGCGCACTCTCCACCTTCTGCAGATGCTCCTGCCAGCGCAGTCTTTCCAAATCATTCTGCGCCTGCTCCACGCATTCGCTGACAGCCTGACGCACACGCCCCTTGATTTCGTCGGCAGCCTTGCGCGTAAAGGTTATCGCCACAATATTCGTGGGATTAACGCTCAAATCCGAGCGCAGAATTTGCACAAAGCGCTTCATCAGCACATAGGTTTTGCCGCTGCCCGCACCGGCGAGCAGCGAAACATTGCTTTTAATCGTATTTATCGCCAAAGCCTGCTCCGGTGTAGGATTCTTACTCATCGCTCTCGCCTCCCTGTCCGCCGTCGCCGCTCACCAGCTGCACACGGCAAATATCGTGTAACGGGCAATATACATCGCAGCGCCTGCAGCCTGCCAATGCAAAATCGCCTGCATAAATTCTTTCTATATAATCCTTCAGCAGCTGCTCCTTTTCCTGCTTAAAGCTATCCCAGGTCAGCTCTGCGGAGTTCTTCGGCTTTTTATACGGCAAGTCGCTGTTGCCCACGCTTTCCAGCAAAAAGGCACTTTTGCGCTTGCCCTCCTTCAGCGAATAATAGCAGCCGCCACTGACTGCAAGCTGCTCCTTGGAAAGCTCCGCCACCGCCAGCAGATACACCGGCAGCTGCAGGTCGAGCCCCTGCTCCATAGCACTGCCTGTGGGAGGAGTGCCGCTTTTATAGTCCGTGATAAAGGCATGCTCGCCGTCGCTGTCGATTCTGTCAACTCTGCCGATGAGCGATACATCACTGCCGTCACTGAGCGTCAGATACAGGGGCTTGCCGTTTTTGGAGCTGAAATCCCATTCTACGGCCTGCGGCGTAAAGCCGCCCCAACGCTGCTGGTCGGAATATTCAAAGCGCAGCCAGCGCACCAGCATACGCCATAAGCGCTGCTTTTCTACCTGCCAGATATCCTCGTTAACGGAAGCAACGGTGCTGCCGCCGTCATTGCGCGCAGCGGTGCAGACATCCTCAAAGACTGCCTCCAGCTCCTCCGTCAGGTCCTCCATAGTTTCGTCGATAATTTTGCTGCCAAGATAAGGCTCGACAAAATTCTTCAGCGTCTGGTGCAGAATATCACCGGCATCCCGCGGCTGCAGCAAATCATCCGCTTCCTCCGCCGCCTGCGCCAGCCACACCTTCTCTGCCAAAAAGCGGAAGGGGCAGGCAGCGTAAGCCTCCAGCCTGCTCGCACTGAAACGGCTGCCGATTTGCTTACGCAGCAGCTTCGTCGGCAGGGAATTTTGCAAATCGCCGTTATATTCCGGCTGCTGTGCCTTACGCAGAATATCCGCTTTGGCTGCCAGCTGCTGCTCCGCAGAGGGAGCCTTTTGCCCGCTGAGCTCTGCTATTTTCGGCAAATCCGCAGCAGCAAAGCGCTTGTCGCTGTACGCCTCCTCCGCCGAAGCAACGCCGAAATCAGGCAGCGTCTGCGATTTCACATAGTCCTTGTCCAGACGCTTGTCCTCACTTCCCGGCTGCAAAAACAGCTTCCAGATTTCCTCCAGATAGCTGCTGGCCAGGCTTTCGCCCACATCCTCATGCCAGGTGAGGATAAGCTCCTTTTGCGCCGCACACACAGCCTGAGCAAAGAAATAAGCATCCTCATCAAAGGAGGAGCCAACCGTGGGCAAATCATAGCCTGCATCCGCCAGCTGCTTACGCTCCGTATCGTTATAAATCCAGTTTTCGTTTTTAGCCTGCGGGAATTCGCCCTCGCGCAGGCCCATAATATACACGCAGTCAAAGCTCAGGCCCTGTACGTTGCCAACCTCCGTAAAGAGTACGCCGTCCCTGCGGCCGAAGCGCAGAGTAAGCTGCACCTGTCCCAAAGCCTCCTGCAGCAGGCTGTTCCATTGGCTAAGCGTCAGCTTGCAGTCACTGTTTTCCGCCACCTTGTAATCAAGCACCAGCTGCTGCACAGCCTTCAGCACTGCGTCCTTGCTGCGCAGGCAGGCCAACATAAAGTCAAGCGGCACGCCCTGCCTATGCAGGCTGCCCAGACGCTCTTCCAGCGGCAGCGCCTGCACAAGCTGCGTCAGCTGCTCGGCATATTCGCTGATGGCAGCCTCCGCCTTAGTGCTTTCTATAAAAGCATCCAGCTGCTGCCACAGCTCCATTGCATCCCCCAGCAGCTCATGTGCCTTCTGCATAGCCTCCTGACGTGTTTTGAAATACGTTTGCGTGCGTAGGCTGCTTGCCGTTTCCACATCCACATCAAAGAACAGACGCAAAAGCTCGCAGTTCAGCAGCTCCAGATAGGCCGCTGCCGCCTCACGTCCCCAGCCTGCGGCAGTAAGCAGCAGGCGCAGCATAACAGCCAACGGCTGCGACACCAGCGCAGTTGTCTGCGGCAGGCTCACCGGCACACCGTATTCATCCGCCAGCTGGCGCAAGCCGCTGTATAAGGAAAAGTCACGCACGGCAACAACAATGCGATTGGCAGCGCACTTTTCATGTGCCAGCTGCTGCTTGATTCGCTTCAGCACCCAGCGCATCTCCTGCTCATCGGAAGCAAAGCAGTAGCTTTCCACACCCTCCGCAGGCACAGGCGCAGGCGCATGCCCCAAGTGACGCAGCTGCCGCATAGCAACGCCTGCCGGAGCTTGTCCCAATTCCTCTGCCGCAAGACTTGCAACAGTCGCGCCAAGAATTTTCAGCGCGTTGACGGTGTTCGTGCTCGCGCGCATAAACTTGGTAATTGATTCGTACTTCGCCTTTTCGTCGGAGCTTACTCTGCGTCCTTCGTAGCTCATGCTGATTACCAAATCATCCACATGCTTCGCCAAAGCCTGCAGAAAGTTTATCTGCACCTGGTCAAGGCTGAAGAAATCGCAGATATAAATATGCTTCCAAGGGATTTTGCAATCCTTTTTCTCCAACATCTTCTCTGCCAGACGATACTTGCCCTCAAGGTCATACCATTTATTGTTTTCCAGATATTGACGATAAAGCAGATAAAAATTGCAGACACCCAAATCCTTGCCCTTCAGCTCATCCTCCTCAAAGGATTTTTGGATTTGGCCGTAGATATCGTCCTTAGTGGCACCGCAGCGAGACAGCTGGCTTACGAGTGAGGTCATGGCCTTCACAAAGCCTGTTTTATGCGCCAGCGAGCCGAAATATTCCAGCTGCTTGTGCGTAGTCATACCGGTAAGCTGCTTGTTTTCCATCATATAGTCGATGATGTCCTGCACAATCAGCTCCTGACTGCGGCGGCTCAATTCCCTGTAATCGCTGCCGCCGTTAAGGTTCATCAGCTTGCCGGCCAGAGTATCCATGCCCATGGTTTCTACATTAGCGTACTTGCTGCGCACATCGTCCGTCAGCAGGCGGTTGGGCAGCACCAGCACGCCTTCGCCCAACGGCTGCCGCGAAAGCTTCTCTGCCAGCTGCGAGCGCAGGCTGCAGCCGAGAGGTACATAAATCAACTTTGCCATAACAATCTCCTTCTGTTTATCCTTCAGCGTAATATTGCTCAAATCTTTATAATGCTTATTATACCATATGCGACTGCCAAAGATTGTCTATTTGAGGAACGGATTTTTAGGGAAAGAAAAGAGGCTGCCACTTAATTGTGACAGCCTCGGGAAATACAATATTATGCTTCGTATTCAGCTAATTTTGCAGCAGCCTTCGGGCAGCCTTTAGCGGCAGCCAGTTCGAAGTAGGTCTTGGAGCAGATTTTGTGGCCCATACCCAGATATTGTTCGCCCAGCTTGTACATATCTTCTGCATATTCCATGTCCTTCAGCTTTGCGGCAGCCTTCGGGCAGCCTTTGGCAGCAGCCAATTCGAAGTAGGTTTTGCCGCAGATGCAGTGGCCCATGCCCAGATAATGCTCGCCCAGCTTGTACATATCTTCTGCATATTCCATGTCTTTCAGCTTAGCAGCAGCCTTCGGGCAGCCTTTGGCAGCAGCCAGCTCAAAGTAGGTCTTGGAGCAGATGCAATGACCCATTGCCAGATAATGCTCGCCCAGGTCATACATATCTTGTGCATATTCCATGTCCTTCAGCTGTGCGATTGCTTCCTCGGAGCCTTTAGCAGCAGCCAGCTCCAGATAGGTTTTACCGCTGATGCAGTGGCCCATACCCAGATATTGTTTAGCAAGCATCAGGCAGCCTGCAACATATTCTTTTTCTTTAGCTTCGGCAGCAGCGATTTCCTCATCGGTAACGCCTGCTTTTTCTTTGAACCATGCCATAATAGCGTCCATGTCTTCAGCCTTATGCAGCACGCTTCTGAATTTATAGTCAATTACCTTGGTAGTATACAGGTACTCAACACCCAGGTCCAAGTCAAAATAATCCAATCCGAAAAATGTCATAATACCATCAATAACAACCTCAGCATTAGCAGGATCCTTTGCCAGCTTAGCAATTTGTAAATACTTTTCAGCAACAGTCGTCATTTAAAAAACCTCTCTTTTTCATTCTTTTGTAAGAATAATCAATTATTAGTTCCTTTGGAACCAATATAATCATATCACGATTGAAATTAATTATCAACTATTATATGGAAAATGGCGGGAAAATGGGAGATGGAGAGGAAAGATTTTGCTATGCTGAGAAAGGCTCCCCCTTGGGGGGAGCTGTCGCCCGTCAGGGCGACTGAGAGGGGACTGCAGTTTTTACACTTGATAGTCATCACCCCTATCCGCCTCGACAAGCTCGGCACCTCTCCCCAAGGAGAGGCTTTTTTGTTGCTTGCGGTTTTGTAAAAAAAAAGACCTGAAGTCCCTATTCTTGCAGACCTCAGGTCTTTTCGTTTGCATAAAATTATATTGTGTTAGATGAAAATAAGGCGTTCTACCGCAGTTGGGTAAAACGCCTTTAGTGTTTAATGTGCTCTTATGCTGTCAGCTTGGACGCCAGCTCACGCACCTCTGCTTCCGAAAGCTTAGAGTGGCGCACGGTGAATTCGATGCTCATGCCGTCAGCCAAAAGGCCTTTGGCAAGCTCGACTTTGTTTGCTTGTGCTTCTTTAGCAGCTTTTTCTGCTGCTTTCATAGCAGCTTCTTTTTCTCTCTTTGCAAGTAATTTTTCAAATACATCGCCCATATTCGTCAACCCCTTTTCTGTTTCTTTAAAATATCTTGCCTTTTCTGCTAATCCCGGATAATACATATCGTCTGGATTACTACAGTTGAAATCATGCATCAGACGACCGAGTGGTGTGTTATCCTTAATTTTATTATTTACATAGATGATGTGCGAACCATCAGCAAAAGCTGCATTGTTTTCTTCTATTTTTCTAATGATGTGGTATAGCGGCAACCCGCCCTTCAGCACGTCATGCTGCGTGATAAAGATAACGTAATTATCCGGCAGCTTTTGGTATACTTCACCCTTTGGCAGGCTGTGAGCATCCAGCAGACTCAGATGATAGCGTGCTCTGCGTGCTGCTGCACCGCTGCTGCGGTTCTGTACTTCTACATTGAAAAGCCTGCCGTTTTCTTCCTGCGCCAGAATATCCAGCTGCAGGTCATGTCCTGACAGGTTTTTCAGCTTCTGCTGCGTTACGGCTTTTACCACTTTTATCTTATCATTATTCAGGATAATTCGCAATAACAGCGCTGTACGCTCCGTATCATTTTCAAAGACCTTGTTCATAAAAATATCATCCATTAAAGTTAATTTGGCAATGGATTCTCTGGTATCCGCTCTCAGGTTTACCATTCGTTCGACTCCCTCCTTCAAAAAACGCCTTATGTACTACTCAATAATACATAAGGCGTTTTACATGACGCTGCAGCGACCGTACTCCGGGCGGGCGTGCAAAATCTTATGGGGTTATATTATCAGATAATTTCGAAATGTCAAGAACAGTGTGAAGATTCAGTAATTTTATTTGAGAAGTAAAGGCGTTCTACCGCAGTCAGGTAAAACGCCTTTAGTGTTTTGGGTGTAGGTGCGTTATGCAACATTTGACGCTGCAATCAATATTTACTTATCAAATTCTACTTTAGGTAATCCCTTCACTATCTTCATAGTCTCAAGGCTGACAGTAATAACCGACAGCAGCAAATCAAGAATATACGTAGGATCGTTATGTTCCTTTGCCCAATCGTTAGGATCATTCTTAATCTGGCTTGCTTTGTCAATCTTAACCTGATAGCGTTCCATAATCCATTCGATTGCACTACGTCCGTTAACTACGTAATCATATGCCTCCAAAGGAATGTTTTTAATGGTGATATGATTGTTATAGATAATGACGCTCTTATCCTGCTTACTCTTGAATTTCATCTTTTCGACTATATAATCATCAGCGTTACGCTCAACAATTACCTGCTCTGGCTTCGGACGCTTTTCGTAATTCAAATGCAGCTCAGCCAGCTTGCGACCTGCTTCGCTAAAGGCTTTGAAATCTACGGCATTCTCAACCAAAGGCAGGCGTGGCAGCATCTTCTTCAAGTCTGCAGCAAACTGCTTGCGATAATCTTCACTGTGCAGGAATCCGTAAACATAATAGAATATATCCTCTTTCGTAATAGCGTTATTCTTATACTTTTCTCTTGCTTCATGCAAAATGTAATCAGTAACGCCATCGTGACGGATATATTCTTTTTCTTGTTGTTCTGTGGTCATAGCAAAAATATCCTGTTGTGTACTAGATTGCTTTTCTTCGTACCAGTAGAGAGGAAAGCATTGATCATTAGCTATACACTGTACATCAGGAATCATCCGAGATATTATTGTACAAAAATCTTTAGAAGAACCTATTCCAGAAATGGTAATAACTACATTCTTCATATAGGGATTTGGGAACAACTTAGTTAATTGATATTGACGTTCATTAATTCCTCTATCAAAATATAAATTACTAGAGCAAAAAGGTCTATACAAAGATTCTCTAAAAGCGACATTATAAATATTATATTTTTTGTTTTTTACAAAATCACTTTTCATGACATCAGACCAGCTAATATTCTTCTTATCACCTTCAAACTTATATCCATTTTTATTTAAAACTCTATCTAATTCTGCATTATACCAGTTAATAGTATGTACAATATTGCTTTTTAAATATTTTTTCGAGAAATTACTACACCATGCATCTCTAGCAGTAGATACACCTTTAGAATAAGTTATAAAAAAACTATTACTTTCGACATACTTTGTTTTTGAGCCTAAATCAATAAAATTGCCAAACATATCACTTCTCTGATTCAGCCAGTCACCTGCTTCATTAGGCTGCAAAATTTTCTGAACAAATCCTTTAGCTGTAACAGACTTCTGCTTAACAATAGCCTCTAGCTTTTGTTCTCTAGTAAGATAATCATCTACCTCACGATAATATATCGTTGATTTTTCCTGCTTTGCTTTGGGATTTTTAACAAGAATAGTAATTGCTATCGGGGCTCTGCTGCCGCTGCCGAAAATTTTACCACCCTCACGACGTGAAGTTTCACCGGATGTTCTTTGATTACCTTTTAGATTATATACATAAATACTGCTGAATTCTTTTTCAAAGCATTTACGCAAACCGTCCATTGCATTACCATCAAGCCAACCTGCATTAGTTACAAAACCGATTACGCCACCCATGTCATCAAGTATATCTCCGGCATAACGAAAAGCCTTAATATAACTATCATAAAGAGCATTTTTGTTATTTGCTTTTGCATAAGCTGCATAAGTTTCTGCTATTCTTTTTTCCAATCTAGGATAGCTTTCGTTTTGGGCATTATCATTTGCTGTTTTTTGACCAACTGAATAAGGCGGATTACCGATAATGACCCGCATCGGCACCTTACTTTGGGCAATCACGCGCTGAGAATTTTGCGGAAAAACATCAGTAAATTTCAAGCGTTCAACATCGTTGTCCTTGTCCTCATACATTTGGAAGGTATCAGTCAGACAAATACCGTCAAATGGGGTATAACTGCCTTTTTCCTGCTTAGCAACATCGTGAAAAGCATTTTCGATATTAATCGACGCTATATAATAAGCCAATAAAACAATCTCATTAGCATGCAGCTCCTGCTTATACTTGCGTTCAATATCCTGCGGCTTAATCAACCCGCTTTGCAAAAGCCTTGTAATGAAGGTACCCGTCCCCGTAAACGGATCAATAACATGAATATTTTCGTCACTTATGCTGCGATTAAATTCTTTTTTCAATACGTCGGCAACACTACGATTGATAAAATCAACTACCTCTACGGGAGTGTAAACAATACCTAGCTTTTCAACTGTTTTTGCCAAAGCCTTTTTAAAGAACTTGTCATATAATTCGACAACAACCTTTTGCTTGCCGCTGGCGTTATCAATGCCCTCGCAGCGCTCCTTGACACTCTTATAAAAGCGTTCCATGACCTCCTGCTGTTCTTTGTCAAAGGCATCATCCTGCATCATGTCCAATAAATTTTTCATAGACTTAGATACTGGATTGCTTTCAACGAAGGAATAGTTTTCAAACAAGGCATCAAAAACAGGCTTCGCAATAAAGTGCTGTGCCAACATTTCAATAGCAGCTTGCTCGGTAATATTAGGATTAATATTCTTGTGCAAGCCTTCCATGTACATATCAAAGCCGGTTTTATAATCCTCGTTTTCCTTGATAGCAGCCTGAATACGATTAATATGCTTTTGAGCAATCTTAGCAATATCATCTGCCCACTGCTCCCAATAGCGCTTAGTACCAACCTTCAATACCATTTTAGCATAAATCGCCTTGCGTACCTCATCATCAAACAGCAGCAGCTGAGTAGGATTAACAGGTACTCCCGGAGTATTCTCGCCACCGGGATATGTGCCGTCACCGCCACCGACAACAGCGGTACCACCGCCGGTAGGAGGCTTTTCGTTAAGCTCTAATTTATTTACAAAAGCATTAAAGCGGTCATCATGAGCGCGTAATGCATTCAACACAGTCCAAATAACAGCATAATTATCATTGTTATCCAAAATCATATTAGGATCGCCTTCGTCAGGAATGATTACAGGGATAATGATATAGCCATATTTTTTACCCGGTGCTTTTCTCATAACACGGCCGACGGATTGAACTACATCCACTTGGCTATTGCGTTTAGACAAGAAAATCACAGCATCAAGGGACGGAACATCCACGCCCTCGGAAAGACAGCGCACGTTAGTAAGAATACGACACTCATTACTATCTGTCGGAGCATTACGCAGCCAGTTTACCAGCTCATTACGTTCATTTGCGTTCATGCTGCCGTCAATGTGCTTAGCCGTCGCAATAACTGTATCCTCCTGTGCGTCCTCCTGAAAATTTTCCTGAATAGATTTACCAAAATTAGTAAAGCTGTTAGCTATTACCTTAGATACACTTATTTTTGAGCAAAATGCTACGGCTCTGTGCATCAGAGCCGGATCAACAGATTTAACAATATCAGGATCAGGCACTACACGCTTAGACAAAGCATTAATAACGCCTACGAGCTTAACTGCATCATCAGCATTAATTTCCTGATTCTTGTCCTGAACCGCCTGCAAAAGGTCCGCCGGAAGCTGTGTATTTTCACGTACAGTTAAAATCAGCACCTTGTAATCCGACAGCAAATCCTTTTCAACAGCTTCACCGAAGCCGATACGATAAATTTCTTCACCATAAAGATTTTTATCGTCCATAGAACAGAGAACTACTGAATTTTCCTCAGCCCTTTTCTTGGCGTTATCCGCATAAAGACGCGGCGTTGCCGTCATATAAAGTCTGTGCTTACCGGCAACATTGCTGTTATTATGTACCTTCGTAAAAGCACTTTCATCCTTACCGTTAATAATAACACCTGTTGTGCGATGTGCTTCATCACAAACAATATAATCAAAGGTAAAATCATGCTCTTCCGGAATAAAAGCATCAAAAAGCTTCTCCTGCTTATCTTCCTCAACCTTTTCACCACGCAAAAATCTTTGCGCCTTACCGATAACATCAATGGATTGATAGGTTGAATATACTACAATAAGGCCTTCCTTGCCTTCCATCTGCTTTTTAGCATTAACAAGCTGTTGCGCAACACTATAATAATTAGTACTTGCAGGCATAGCCAAATCAACAGGATTATCCGCATTATCATTATCCTTTAATCTGGATGCTGTGCTGTCGCTGCATACGCAAATCGGATAAATATCATGCTTGGCACAGCTTTGCCACTCGTTTAAGGTTTGGTTAATCAATGCAATAGAGGGCACAAGAACAAGAATCAGACCTTTATTTTGAGTTTCCTGCTCAACTAAGCATAAGGAAGTATATGTTTTACCGGTACCGCAAGCCATAATCAGCTTACCACGATCATGCTTTTTATAATATTCAGCAGCCTTTTTCAAAGCTTCCTGCTGATGTGGCTTAGGCGCTATCTTTCTTTTTTTAACAGCCTTTGCACCATATAAGCCCGCATCTAATTCATCCCAGTCAACAGTTTCATCTTCTGCAACTTCCCACGGATTTATTATATAGGCAGGCGGATTTTGGCTTTCAAAGGCTTCCTTAGCATTTTTACCCCATTTATTGTTCGTTGCAAACCATAAACGACTGCTAAAGCCTTGCTTCTCCATATTATCATCAGTAAACTGACGAGATGATGTCGAGAGGAAAGAATCTACAGCAGCCTTATCAATTACAGTATTTTCCGCATAACATTTGCACTGAATAGCCCAATATTGACCATCTTTAGTCAACGCAACAAGATCTATACCTGTATCAGAACCACCCAACGCCATTCTATACGGAAATTCGTTCCAAAGCCATACTTCTTCTAACAAAATCTCATACTTCTTGGAAGTCTTTAAGTAATTGCGAATCAGCCTTTCAAAACGAGTACCTTTATCTCGCTCTGTATAGGAATTTTTTCTTATATCTTGAATAATTGTCCAAAACGTAGCCATTCTCTCCGCTCCTTTTTCATACGAAACTTCTATCAGCCTTGCTTCGTGTATTACTAAAGGAATCCCCCGAGAATTTAAACGTTTATAAACCACCAGTAGAACTGCCCCGTTCTAGGAGTCGTTTGTTTCGACCGTCTCGGGGGGGGGATTCATATGTCTATTATACGAAATATGTCAAAAAAAAGAAAGCATTCCTGCAGCTTTCCGCTAAAAATCTTTTTCATCCTGCAACCGCAGCTCAAAACTCCCCCTCAATCCTCCCCCTTCCTGCTCCACTTCCTCTGCGTCACCCGCGCCAGCTCCTGCAGCAAATACTCCGGTCGCACCTCAAAAATAGCAGCCATCTTAAAAAAATTCTCCATAGTCAAAGGCAGCCAACTGTTTTCAATCCTGCTCAGCGTAATGCGTGACATCCCCAACAGCTTCGCCATATCCTCCTGTTTAATGCCCCGAGCCGTGCGGTACGAGCCTATCAGCACTCCCAGCTCCAAAAGCTCCTCGGAAAAATCAAGCTCCCCAACCTCCTGCGCCTGAAAAGTTCTGCGTCTTTTTAGCATACTGTCACCTCAAAATATCACTATTTTGCTAACAGCGTATTACAAAACGAGCAGCGAAAACGTATATGTAGCATATCTGATACATATACGAATCTTTCCAATTTTCTGTGATACAATAGCCACATCAAGACTTGATGCAGTACAGCACAGAATTCTGCCATACGCGGCATTGCGA
>ERZ791881.360-NODE-360-length-45704-cov-8.053736_pt1 | contig 45704 bp, 30 predicted proteins | sample MGYA00510161_ERZ791881 | MGnify/ENA primary metagenome ERZ791881 (study PRJEB30046, sample SAMN00792073) | human gut metagenome | study: EMG produced TPA metagenomics assembly of the A metagenome-wide association study of gut microbiota in type 2...
AATATGCATTGGGGAACTGGCGCATGACCGACAGCGTTGCCTCCTGGACATGGCCCGGCTGTGAGGGGCGCAGCGCCGAGATCGAAGTGTTCAGCCCCGGCACAAAGGTCGCGCTGCATAATGATGGACAGTTGGTGGCGTGCAAGCCGCTGGAAAACTGCAAAGCGGTCTTTTGCACTCCCTATCATCCCGGCACCCTGACGGCCATTGCCTACGGCGCAGATGGGGCGGAGTGTGGCCGTACTGTGCTGCAAACAGCGGGCACAGCGACACAGGTGGTGGTTGCCCCGGAGGAAAGCGCCGTTCGAGCCGGAGACATTTTTTATGTGCCGATGTATCTGGCCGACGCAAAAGGAGCGCTCTCTCCTGCCAAGGAAGCCAGCGTGACGGTGGAGGTGGAAGGCGCCGGTAGGCTGCTTGCTTTGGGCAGCGCCCGCCCGGATACGACTGAAAGTTATCAGGCACACCAATTCACCACCTATCGCGGCCGGTTGCTGGCTGTTGTGTTGTCTGAGAAAACCGGGAAGGTTCAGATCAAAGCCAACGCAGACGGGCTTGCCCAGGGAGCGGCACAGGTGCAGGTAGACGAATAACAGGTTTGATCGTTTGACCGCGATGTCAAAAAAGAAGGAGTGATACTTTATGAAAACACATGCAGAACGCGTTGTCGGAACAACCACCGGATTGGAGCGATTGGTTTATGCTTTGGGCGACTTGGGCTCCAACTTCGTTTGGACATTCTGTTCCTCGTTCCTAACCTTGTATTATACAGACAGTGTTCTGGTTTCTGCCGCGCTGGTTGGCACCATCATGCTGGTCTGCAGAATTTTCGACGGCTTCAGCGACATTGTGGCTGGCCTGATGATTGAAAAGACCAATGGGAAGAGGGGAAAGGCCCGCCCCTGGTTTGGCGCCAGTATCATTCCGCTGGTAATGATACAACTGCTCGTTTTCAATGTGCCCGGCAGCTTATCCATGTCAGCCAAAGTGACGTGGATCGTTGTTACCTACTTCGTACTGACCGTCGTTGTCTATACGATCAACAACGTGGCCTATCATGCCATGCTGCCCCGCATCAGCCTTACCAGCGAGGACAGAAACAAGGTCAGTTCTCTGCGCGGCATTTTTTCGTTCATCGCCGGGTTGCTGCTGGCGATCCTCACGCCCAAGCTTCTGGCAGCGGGAGGCGGTGAAAAGGTGCAGGCATCCTGGACACGCGTTGCCTTGATTTTCAGCATCCTTTGCCTGATCTTTGAGGGAATCTGCTATTTGGGTACACGTGAAAAGGTGGCAGTTTGTGCAGACACCGAAAACAGGCAAAGGGACTCTCATGACATCAAACAGGGGATAAAAGAGCTGCTGTCCACAAAATATTTTTACATTACCGTTCTGATTTTTATTGCGTGCTTCATCATCAACGGCATTTTCCTTTCCACAGCTGTGTTCTTTACCCGTGATGTGTTTGGCAATGCGGATATGTATGCGCTGGTCGCCATCATCTCCATTCTCTCCGCAGTGGTCGTGATGGCGTTTGCCCCCAAGATGTTCTCCAAACATGGCAAGCGCAATGTTCTGCTGGTTGCGGCAGTCATTGGCATTGTGGGCGGCATCATTGGATATGTGGGCGCCCAAGGCCTGAGTGTTCCTCTGGTATTTGTTTCTACGGCGCTGCACGGCGTTTCCCTTGCGCCTTTTGTCGCAGCCATTTTCACTTTTGCCTCAGACATCATCGACTATCTGGCGCTGAAAACCGGCGAACGCTATGAGGGCCTGGTCACCTCGGTCAGTTCCATCGGCTCAAAAGTAGGCACCGGGCTTGGCTCTGCGATCCTTGGCTGGGGGTTGGCCCTCGGCAACTACGATGGGGCGCTTGCCACGCAGCCCCAAAGCGCATTGGCGGCGGAGACTTTCCTTTTGTTTGTGGTGCCGGCCATTGCCAGTGCTGTCTGCTTTGTATGTATGTGGTTCTGGGATATTGATCAGAAACTGGCTGTTATGAGGCAGACAAAGTGAGCACTTCGGCTTTGACGGCACATTTCTCCGTTTTCGCTCATGGCACGGTCCAACTTTATCTATTGAACAAATATTTGGCTGACTGGTGAAAAATATTGGCGGAAAGTTCTTTACGTTCGTAGTTTTAGAACAACAAAAGTTGTTTTGAGATTGCAGGAATACTGGCAGCTGTTATAATACAGAAAACTATGGCGCGGGAGGGGCAATTATGAATTTTGAAAAAGTGACGGAGTATCTTGACAGTTTGCGGGTACAGTTTGATGTTCGATGCTGTGACTGCATCGTTCTGAAAGATCATCAAACTTTATACCGCCATCTGACGGGCACAGCGGATTTTGAGGACACAGTACCATTGACAGAGCAGAATCTCCACGACATCTTTTCAGCGTCAAAGGTTATGACGGTAATTGCTGTTATGCAATTGGTGGAACAGGCAAAAATCAGTTTGGATGACGAGTTGTGCCTGTATCTTCCCGAGTTCAAAAACATGCAGGTGGTGCAAGAGTTTGATCTCACGGACTTTATTTCAAATGCGAAGTTCCTGGCTGGTTGGCCGGATAAAAAGAGCAAATGTGCGCCCGCGAAAAATAAGATTCGCTTGCGGGATATGCTCTCCATGGCAGCGGGCTTTTCCTACAATTTTGTATCTGAGGCGACATTGGCGCTGATAGCAAAAAATCCCCATGCTACGACACGAGAAATCGCGCGCGCATGGAGTGAAAGCCCGCTTTTGTACGAACCCGGTACTCGATACGCCTACTCTTACGCACTTGACCTTTTGGCTGCCGTTGTGGAAATCGCTTCCGGTTTGCGCTTTGCCACCTATATGAAGCGATATGTGTTTGACCCTGCAGGAGCGTCCGAAATGTACTATCACATCCCGGATGATAAACGTGCTCTGCGCACCGATTTGTACGCATTTGACAACGAGAAAAAGCAGTATATCGTTTCCAAGGAAAATCCTACGCGTATCAGCGACCATTACGACTCAGGCGGTGCAGGTATTTGTTGCACGGTTGAGTCCTATGCAAAGGTACTGGACATCCTTGCCAATGGCGGTGTAGCGGCGAATGGTGCGCGACTGCTGAGCCAAAAGTCTATTGACGAGATCCGAAAAAATCGGCTGGATGAACAGCAACTGATGGATTTTCACATTGGGGGCAGCAAGCTCGAATATGGCTACGGCTATGGTGTGCGTACACTGCTTGACACCACTCAATCGAAAAGCCCCTTTGGCGAATTCGGCTGGGATGGTGCAGCAGGAGCGTACGTGCTGGCTGACCCGGAGAACCATCTTGCTGTTTTCTATGTGCAGGCCGCTCCTGAGAGCGGCAGCGCCTTTTCGACAATTCACCCCACACTGCGGGATCTCGTGTACGATGCAATCAAAAATTAGGAGGGAACATAATGGCAAAACTGGTAAATGAAAGCTCAATCCCGGAACTGCTCCGGGAAATGACGCCTGAGGAAAAGGTTGATCTACTTGTAGGCGGCACGTTCTTTTCCACTGCCGCACAAGAAAAGTATGGCATTCCGGCTATCCGATACCTTGATGGTGCGACGGGCGTCAACATGATGCAACTCGCAATGGAAATGCTCGGACTCATTGCGCGTGAGATGAAATCAGAGCCGCTCAAGGTTGGCAATGAATCGAACAACGAGAGCGGTGCAGGTGCAATGGATTATATGCGTTATGTTACCAACGACGACCCTGTGCCCGATAGCTTGCCAGAACGTCAGAAATATATCATTGCCAAACTGCGCGAACGCATCAACGCATTACGACCGGACGGTGCGCAGCCGGGCTGTTTTCCTCCCGGGATGCTGTTGGGTGCAACATGGAATCCATCTGTTGTTTATGACATCGGTAAGGCGGTTGCTCGAGAGGCGATGGCGTTCAGCGTCGACGTACTGCTTGGCACCCCTAACACGAATATCCATCGTGACCCCAAAAATGGGCGAATCTTCGAATCGTTTTCCGAGGATCCTTGTCTGAGCAGCGCAATGGCGCCGCGCTTTGTGCTGGGGGTACAGGATCAAGGTATGGTTGCGAATGTGAAGCACTTTGCTGCCAACAATCAGGAGACGCTGCGCCAGGGAATCGACGAGTGTATCTCTGAACGCGCTCTGAGAGAGATCTACCTGCCCGGCTTTGAGGCAGCTGTGAAAGAAGGAAAAGTCGAGACAGTCATGAGCGCTTACAACTCCATCAATGGTACACCCTGTGCGCACAGCCATTGGCTTTTGACGGAGGTATTAAAAGAAGAATGGGGCTTCGAGGGACAGGTCGTATCCGACTGGGGTGCGGTGTACGATCAGGTAAAGGCCCTCAATGCAGGCAATGACATGGACATGCCTGGTCCGCGCGGCAAGGAACTCCTTTACAAAGCGATTGCTGACGGTACGATTACGATGGAGCGCCTTGATGACGCTGTGACGCGCACTCTGCGTATGATTCTCAAAACGCCGAAATTCAAGGGGAGAAAGTATACGAAAGTGGATGAGCAGTTGTCTGCCGAAGTTGCTTATCAAGCAGCAGTAGAAGGAATCACACTGCTTAAAAATGACGGTGTCCTTCCGTTGGCGCAGGGAGCAAAAACAGCGCTTTTTGGCCGCCTGACAGACCACTTTATGGAATCCGGTTCCGGGAGCGCGCAGGTGGATACGACAAAATCCACCAGCCTGCCTGTGGAGCTGGCACGTTATACAGAGACGGTTGTAAAAGACAGAGTGTGCCCTGATACTGACGTTGTCATCATTACCGCCGGTGCTTCCGGACAAGAAGGGCGCGACCGTGCTGCAATGGACTTTGATGACGAAGATAAAGCCCGGCTGGCAAAGGCAATTGCTCTTGCAAAGGTCGCTGGTAAAAAAATCGTTCTCATACTGAATGTTGCAGGACCGGTGGAGCTGATGCCGTATCTGGATGACATTGACGCCCTTGTATGCATTTACTTTCCGGGTATGGAGGGAGCGCGAGCGCTGGCGGATATCCTGTTCGGAACAGTCAGTCCCAGCGGAAAGCTCCCCTTAACATTTCCGAAAACGTATCGGCAGACGCCTACAGCCATCAACTTTCCTGGTGAATATGGGCATGTGAACTATGGTGAAGGAGTGTTCGTTGGCTACCGTTATTATGATTACAAGGGCCTCGAGCCGCTCTTCCCGTTTGGCTTCGGACTTAGCTACAGCAGATTTTCGATGAAGGATCTGAAGGTATCTCCAATCTTCCAGAGCCAATCGTCGAAGCCTCTGGTGGTTCGTGTGACGGTGAAAAATGAAGGCCGGACGGAAGCGAAAGAAGTAGTACAGCTCTATATCCGAGCACTGACGCCTACGCTTCTCAAGCCGGATAAGGAATTGAAAGCGTTTCAGAAGGTGAGTTTGCTGCCGGACGAGGAAAAGACCGTAACATTGTGCCTAACACCGAGAGATTTCGCCAGCTGGGATACTGAGCGCCATTCTTGGGTGACAGAGCCTGGTATGTATGACATCCTTGTGGGCAATTCTTCACGGAATATCCTTCAGAAAGCAAGTGTAGAAGTGCAGGGACCTGATCCGTACGGATGCTCGATCCACAGTCCCATTGCAGTGATTGCACAGAATGAACAGGCGATGCGTGCTTGCCAGGAAATCTTTGGCGAGCGGTTCGATCTTGGCAAGCTGAAAACCAATGTGACCTATTTCGGCAGCACGCCGCTCAAAAAGGCTTTGTTGAGTGTCGTATGTGATGTTGACAAAAGTGGGGCGGCATGGAGCAAAATGCTGGAACAACTGCAGGCGAAGCTGGAAACACTCAGCGAATTGCCCGGAGAAAAAGCATGAGCAGCCCTATAAAAAGCTTTGAGAAAGGAGTTTAATCACGCAGGACGGCATGACTTTTCAGCCATGCCGTCCTGTTCTCCTTTGATTGTTCGACGCTTGACCTGTTGCTGGTGTGTTTGATCTTCTAAAAGTTTTTATATAAATTCTATAATCCGAAAATTGAGTCAAACAAAATAAGAACCAGCACGCTGTTTCTTCACAAATCAGCGTGTTGGTCCTTTTGCACCTCTGTTTATTGGCCGTCAATCGAATCGCGTTCAATTCCCCATCAGCGTTATACCAAAGGTGGTTCGTGTTTTAATGATCTTGTTTGGTAAAAATATACTGCATATCCTGAAACGGAATCTGATAGTCCTCGTCGTACCAAAGGCGAAGCTCACCCCAAAGAATTGCCCAAAAGATCGTTGCCAGCACGAAAGGATCTCCATCTCGAATCTCACCGTTTTTCTGTCCGAACTCGAAAATTGGCGTCAGGCACAAGGATACAAAATCGGGCTGTTTGGCGAGCACCTCATGGATGCGATGACTTTGATCCCCTGTACGACGGCTATAGACGGCGGATTCAAGACGTGGCCGCATGTTCAAATGCAATGAAACCTTCCGTGTCCGATATACGTTGAAGAATTTTTTCAATGTTTTGATGGCGGAATTGCCCTCGATTGCTACACTGGGCGGTTCTTGCACAGCAATTTCCCATTCTCGGAACAGCGCGTTATAGATGTGGCTTTTGGTGGGAAAAAGCTTGAACAGCGTGGCTTCACTGCATCTAATTGCCTCCGCTAACTGTAATGTCGTCACGGCGTCATAGCCGTATTCTGCGAACAAGTCAGCAGCTACATCCAGTATACGCTCCCGGCGATGATAGGTGTCGAGGTTAAGAAATTCGTTGTTTTTCATACGCTCAGAAGCACCTCTTTCACAACGGCAAACGGAAGCATTGGCCGGTCGTGGTAATTGGTGCGAATAATGTATATGCCGTTGATGTACATCCACAAAAGCCGCGCAGTCATCTCACAAGGGAAATTAGATGGAAAAGTACCATCCGCCACCCCCTCGCGCAGAACGGGGAACAGAATTTCCATGCCAATATCTTGAATATTACGCATTGCTGCTGCGCGTAACTCCTGCGTGTTCCCGCGAGACTGCAAAGCACTAATCAATTCTGCGTTGGTATCCATAATAGACTTTCGGCGAAAAACCAGCTCATTATATAATACCTCAAGCTTTTCCAGCGTAGTACCGTTCGTCGGAATATCTATCGTTACAGGCTGACTGCATACCTGCCGTAGTTGTTCAAGGAGAGCCAGGTAAATATTCTCTTTGCTGCCAAAATAGCGAATCACCAGTGGAGAACTGCACCCGCATTGGTTGGCAATTTGTGCGACGCTGGTTGCGTCAAAGCCCTGTTGCGCGAACAGCTTACACGCACACCGAAGGATCTGCTGCTTGCGCGACTCTTTGTCCATACCACACTTCCGTTCTTTTTTGCAAATAAATTAAAAAATACTATATAGTAAATCCATTGTTTTGTCAAATTCTGTATGAATTGCATCACCCTTTGACGGCTCCCAGTGTTACACCCTTGACAAAATACTTCTGTACAAAGGGGTAGACACACATGATAGGCAAGATGGAGACGACAATCACTGCATACTCAACGAGCTGCGAGTAAGCGTTGGCATTTTCAATGGCCTGCGTTGCATTGGTGATGGAATTCGCACTTTCCAGAATAGAACGGATAGACATTTGCAGTGGATACAGATCTGTGCGGGTCGGCAAGTAAATCAACGCACTCATGTAGTCGTTCCATTTTGCAACGGCAGTGAACAAGACTATAACGGCAATCGTCGCTTTGCACAACGGTAGAATGATCTGTATCATGATGCGCAGGTCACTCGCGCCGTCCAAACGAGCTGATTCTTCCAAATCGGGCGGGATGGACTCAATAGCGATACGCATAAAGATGAAATAGAGAACATTCATAGAACCGGGCAGAATCATTACAAGTGCAGTATCCAGAAGATGAAGCTGCTGCATGACGATGAATGTGGGTACCATGCCGCCGTTGAACATCATCGGAATCACAAGCAACAACGTGAAAATCGACTTGTAGCGCAGTCCTTTGCGAGAGAGCACATAGCCGCCGATGGAGGAGAAGATTACTGCCAATACACACTGACACACGACATAAATGATCGTGTTGAGATATCCTCTCCATAGGCCGTCGTAGCTTAGTATTATTTTATACGCTTCGGTCTGGAAGGTTTGCAGGGGATGCAGGATAAAATTGTGCGAGGTGGCCACAGCATAGGGATCACTGAAGGAGGCACATAGCACATGCCAAACAGGGACGATGCAGACGACGGCCAAAAATGTCAGAATAAGATAATTAAAAGCAGAAAAGATTTTTTCACCGGTTGATTGTTTCATTTCAGAGTCCTCCCCTTAGAACAGCGAGAATTCAGCGTATTTTTTGCTGAGAGCGTTGGAGATGATGAGAAGAATGAATCCGATGACAGAGTTAAGCAGACCTACCGCAGCAGTCAAACCATACTGCCCGCCTGCAATACCCAGACGATAGATGTATGTGCCAAGTACATCGGCTGTTTCGTATGTGGCAGGGGAGTAGAGCAGTAGGATCTTGTCTGTAGCCACAGTAAGAATCGCAGATATACGCATCAGAAGAGAAAAGATAATGATATTTTTTAGCGCGGGCAGCGTAACATGAAGAGTTTGCTGCAATCGATTTGCTCCATCAAGTGCTGCAGCTTCATAGAGTCCATTATCTACACTGGAGAGCGTCGACAGATAGATAATGCTGCCATACCCGAAACCCTGCCACAGATTCAACAAAATGTACACGGCACGGAAAGTCTCGGGATTGCCGATCAATGTTACGTTCGTCTGGCCAGTGAGCTTTTCCACTAGAACTGAAAACACACCGCCACCTTGGCAGAAATCAGTAAAAATGCCACACACAACGACTACTGAGAGAAAATAGGGCATGTAGCTGATGGTTTGCACAGCCTTTTTGAAGTGTTTGTTGCGCACCTCGTTTAAAAGCAAAGAAAAAATGATGGGCGCAGTGAAGCAGAAAAGAATGTCTAAAAAGCTAAGCGTGAGGGTGTTGACAAAAAGCTGCTTGAAAAAAACGCTGTTGAAGAAGGAATCAAAATTTTGCAAGCCAACAAAAGGGCTTTTGAAAATGCCGAGACGAGGTTTGAAATCTTCAAAGGCGATAGCAAGACCGCCCATGGGAAGATAGTGAAATAGAATGTAGTAGATTAAAATCGGAAGGAACAACAGGTATGCCAATTTATTGCGTAGAAAGTCGGCACGAAGATTGTGAAAAAAAGCACCCTTGTGCCCTTCGATATATATCCTTCGGGACGCTTTCTGGTTTCTGGGCGTTTTTATTGTAGTCATAATTAACCCTCCACAAGTAAATATTCACTTTTCAAGAGACAAAACACACATAAGCAACCTAAGAGCAAAGAAATTATAAGCTATATACACAGAAAAAGTCAAGTATTTGGAGAAAAATATATAAAAAGTCAATATTCCCTTGACAAAGGAGGTTAAAATGAGTACGCTATAAAAAGTGAATGTTCACTTTTTGTAGTGGTGCGAATTACTTCTCAATCAAAAACAGGAGGAATGTAACATGATGAAAAAAACAATATGCCTGATTCTGGCTTTGGTCATGGCGTTTTCGTTATGCGCCTGCGGCAGCAATGGCGGCGGCACGTCTGGTGCATCACAAACGACGTCTGTATCCAATGGGGATGCGGAGGTGCTTACTGAGGTCACGTTGCCGCTAACAGATGAAAAGAAAGAATTATCCGTGTGGCTTATCTGGAGCAATGAAAAAGTGGCTGATCCAAATGATTTGGAAGGTGTTCAGTACATTGAGGAGTTAACAAATGTCCATATCAACTGGATTACTGTAAGCGCAGCGGAGGCGGCCGATCGCTTTCAGCTTTTGCAGGCTTCGACAGATCTGCCCGACATTATTCTGCCGCCCACAAGTTTTTCGGCGGACGATTTGATTTACGATGGTGTTGCCATCGATATGAGCGACGCCATTGCAAAGTATATGCCCACCTATCGCGCCTATTTGGAAACACATGAAGTCGAGCGCAAAAAACTGACATCGGTGAATGAAGGAACGGTTAGGCGCGCCGCAAATGTGGCAGGAGATGATAATGGTTACCGAGGCGAGCTGCAATGGGCAGGTCTTGCTGTGCGACAGGATTTGATCGAAAAAGCCGGCTATACAGGTCCGTTAGAGACCATTGAAGATTATCATCAGATGCTGTTGACCTGCAAAGAAAACCTTGAAGGCCTTGATGCACCTTTGTATGTCGGGCCTAACGGATACGGTATCAACGGCGCATTTCTGTCCGCTTATGGTGTAACCAATTCTGTTATGGTGGAAAATGACAAGGTCCTTTACGGCCCTGTGCAGGACGGTTACAGACAATGGCTTGAGGAGATGCGTCAATGGTACTCCGAAGGCCTTATTGATCCGAACTTTGATACCGTAGGTGGCCTTGATGTTTATCAAGCGCCTGCTTCAATGGTAGGTACCAACAAGACAGTTTGCTTTATTACCATATACTCAAATGTAGGCACTCTCATGCCCGTGGTGCTGGGAAATATCAGTGATCCGACAGCTGTCATCAAAGGCGTTGTGAACCCCGTGCTTCATTCAGGGGATCAACCTATGCTCATCAATGTCGGTACAGGTTCCGGCGGCGGAAGCATTACGGGCGATGTGCTCATCTCCGCTGACTGCGAAGATGTGGCGTTGGCGGCAAAATGGATCGATTTCATGTTGACAGAGCAGGCAATGGTTGCCGGCCAGTATGGCAGGGAAGGCGTCCAATATGATCTAAATACAGATCCGGATGCGCGCTTTAAATATGTCTATCGTGACGGGTACAAGACTGAGGATGAGCGGTCGACAAAGATTGCAACGCCGGGCGTCGGCTATTACAACTGGTCCACGAACGAGCAGAGCGCGACTGCGCAGATGGAGGAACTTTCGGCTGCTTATGCCGCTCAAGGTCTGGTTTTCAGTGACACATATCAAGATCTTCTCGACACCAAGGAGTTGTGGGACAATCAAGGCTACATTGATAACATGCTCGGAGTCCAGCCGACTGGAGACGCAATGACTGCCATTGCTACCATCAAGGCAGATATCGAAACGCGCGTGGCCCAGTATACTGTACAATATATTAAAGGGCAAACCAATGAGACTTTCGAGGATTTTTGCGCGGAATTGGAGAACATGCAGCTTCAAAAGCTGATTGACGCGTATCAAGATGCGCTTGACCTCGAAAATAGCAAGTAACATGAAATATCACGGAAAGCACGGCGCCTTCCGGCGCCGTGCTTTCCGCAAGGAGTGTAACCGTATATGAGCAACGCGACCCTCCCGTATGAGTTTTGCGACGAAGAACGAAAAATTGTCTTTAGCCGATACGATCTTCCGCAGCCGTGGATTAACTATCTTTCCAACGGCACGATGCATGCCTTTGTCTCACAGGCGGGCGGCGGCATGTGCTGGTGGCGTACGCCCCAAAGTTATCGTATTACGCGTTATCGCTTTTACAATGAGCCCATTGACAGCCCTGGCTTCTATGTGTATATCCGCATGAGTGATGGTACGGTTTGGTCGCCGACATTTCGCCCCTGCCTGACAAAACCTGACCGCTGGAAGGCCGCACACTCGACCGGGTACTCTGCGTTCACCGCTGAAAAGGATGGTCTTGCCGCCACACTCACAATTTTTATGGCTCCTGACAGTGACACGCTCATTTGGAATGTTCGATTTGTTAACAAGAACAGTGAGCCAGTTGAATGCGATGTGTTTGCCTATGTAGAGTTTTCGCAATTCTCCTTTGAGAATGAGACAAAGCTCGGCTACTATCTCAAATGGAATACCGACGTCCGTTACAACGCGGAGCTGAATTCGATTTTGTATCTGTACACATCATGGATGCAGCTCGACACGCCGAAAGTCCCGGTTGCTTTCTTTGCATCAAGCGAAACACCGGATTCGTACTGCTGCAACCGCGATAAGTTCTGCGGCAATTACCGGGATGAGCGGAACCCGGCGGGCGTGGAAGCCGGAAAGCTCGGTAATGAAAATATGATGGGTGGTGAACCTTGCGGTGCTTTGCATAAGCACATTGCTCTCGAAGCGGGCGAAGAGAAAAAGGTCAACTATTTTCTCGGCGTAACGTCTGGCGCATTGATAGACTATGCCACCGCGAAGAATAAGACGGCCTTAACGCTCAATGTTCTGCGTGCAGAAGACGGAGTGAAAACACAGTTTAAAAAGAATCTTGAATGGTGGCAGCAGCATTTGGGCATCTATCAGTGTGCAGTTCCCGATAAGGATGCCGAGCGCCAGATCAACACATGGAATCCAATTCAAAGCGTTGTCACTGCGCGCTTTTCCCGTTCCATCAGTTCATCAGCATCGGGCATCCGAGGGGTTGGATTTCGTGATACGGCGCAGGATATGCTCGCGCAGGCATACCGCAAACCAGAGTGGGCACGCGATACTCTGTACTCTCTTGCCAGCCAGCAATTTGAGGATGGACACGCCGTGCATGCCTACTGGCCCGAAGAAAAAGGAAAACTGCCACAGGATATCACGCGATCAGATGATCACATCTGGATGGTTTATTTGGCGTATGCCATCATTGCCGAATCGGGTGATCTTTCCATTCTTGATAAAGAGATTCCTTTCCTCGGCAAAGATATGAAAACACCTGTTGCGCCAGCTACGCTTTGGGAACATTTGCTGCGTGGCATTGAGTTTACGGAAAATCACCTCGGTGAGCATGGCCTGCCGCTGATTTTGTTCAGCGACTGGAACGACCATCTCGGCCCCTTTGGACGCAAAGGCAAGGGAGAAACGATTTTCGTCTCTCAGCAGCATGTCTACGCCCTACGTCAGATGAGCGAGCTTGCGGTTCTGCGCGGAGATACGGCTTGTGAAGAGCGCTTCGCAAGGCTCATCGAGAAGCAAAAAGCCGCTATGGAAGCGTACTGCTGGGATGGGGAGTGGTATCTGCGCGGCTTCGACGACGACGGCAAACCCATCGGTACGCGAGCGGACAAGTATGCAAAGATTTGGATTAATACACAGAGCTGGATGGTACTTTCCGGATGCGGCAGTACGGAGAAAAATATGCAGGCCATGGATTCCGTTCAAAAGTACATGGATACTGGTATGGGCCTTCTCATTAACACGCCGGGCATTCCCGTAGAACCAGACTCAGTGGGCAGTAAGTCAAACGGTCTGCCTGCCGGCTATTCGGAAAATGGGGGCATTTTCTGTCAGGCAAACTGTTGGGCAGTCATTGCGGAGGCGCTGCTTGGCAGAGGAGATCGGGCATGGAAATATTACAAACAGATTATGCCTAACGAAGTAATTAAGCGCATCGGCGTGGATACCTATAAAGGCGAGGCCTATGCTTATTCGAGTACGATGCTTGGGCCGGACAATGAGCAGTTCGGGCAGGCCTGCGTATCGCAAGTGACAGGCACAGCAGCCTGGATGGACATTGCGGCAACGCAGTACTTGTTGGGCGTCCGTCCGACAGTAAAGGGTCTTGTTCTTGACCCGTCAATCCCCGCTGCGTGGAAGGGCTTTTCCGTCTCCCGTGTCTACCGCGGATGTGAGCTGAACATTCAAGTTGTCAATCCAAACGGAGTTCAGCACGGCGTACGAAGCGTTATGCTTGATGGAGCGGTACTCAATGATAACATCCTCACTCCAGAGCTGCTCCAAGGGAAAGAAAAAGCTGTGGTGGAAGTTGTACTTGGCTGACCGTCTGTTTTTGTATCCACATCTCAAAATCATAACTCCACGTTGAACGTGGGGGTGCAGAACGGCCCCATAGGGGCCACAATACCAGCGGCGCCTAAAGGCGCATAATGAGTGACGCCAACCGCACTTGGCGTCATTTTTTACTTTGCGGCACTATCTGCAGGCATTTCTGGCGAATCGTCGTCATCGAGATCTGCATTCTTGAAGGAATCTTCGTATTCCTTGAAGCTCAATTGATCGCACATCTGATCTTCTGCTTCTTGGTCTTGGATGTATTTTCTGATTTTTGCTTCATTTCTCCCTACTGTATTGACGTAGTACCCTTTTGTCCAAAACACCCTTCTTCCGTATTTGTACTTCATGTTTGCATGCCTCTCGAATATCATGAGCGTGCTTTTTCCTTTCAGGTATCCCATGAAATCCGCAACGGCCAACTTCGGCGGAATTGATACCAGCATGTGAATGTGGTCCGGCATTGCATGTGCTTCGACTATTTCAACATGTTTGTAATCGCAGAGCATTCTAAGTATTTTTCCTATGTCTTTCCTTTAGTTCCCCGTATATTGCTTTTCTGCGGTACTTTGGCACAAGTACTATATGGTATTTGCAATTCCAGCAGGTGTGCGATAAACTTTTTTTCGTCCATTTGGATAAACCTCCTTTTGCTGTAGTGCGGTTGGCGTTATCCGCTTCTTTTTTAGCAAAAGGAGGTTCTTTTTTCCGTATCAACGCGCGTGCTATATTCGCCCACAAGCATAGCTTGTGGTTCTTATATAAATAGAAAAAGGGCTTCCGCAAAAAAGCGGAAGCCCCTGGCGATTTTGCAAATCATTCGCTATAGAGCCACTGTATCGGACCCTGCAGACCCATCGGCAAAACAAGGCTGTAAGGAACCCCGGAGAGTGAATCCACCGGTATGCCGAAAATGGCTTTCTCAGTGCGGATATTGGATGCACTGGTGTACAACTCGATTCGCACCTCGTTTTTACCTTCTCGAATAACGTCTTTTAGTTCAAACAGATATGGCGTGCCTGAGCGCTTGCCAAGGCTCTGTCCATTCAGGAATACTTCACAGCAGTCGGACACTGCGCCGAGGTCGAGCCAGCAAGGCGTTTTTTTGCAGAAAACCGCCGTTGTGGTATAGACAAATCTTCCATATACGCCTGGGCCGGCATACGTCTCTGGACGAGGCGGCACATTCCCTTGGGCACGTTTTATAGAGCCATCTGGACAGCACATTTCCCACGCTCCAACGTGCGGTTGTGCGTCTTTGAATGTAACTACAGGCTCGTGAACCTCTTTTTGATTTGGCAGATAAAGAATCTTCATCTCGTATTGCCCAAAGCACAGAGAAAGGCGTACAGTTCCATTGGTTGCCTGCTCCTGTGCAGGGCGGATGAGCTTCCTGGTTGGCACATCCCACCAGAAAATCTCGCTCGTTGTGGGAAGTGTGATCATCGCCTGTGCACCACCCATAGGGGCTTCGTTGTGAATCAGGTAGAATTCCTCTTCGCCTCGGGTGACGTGCAGGTAGCGAAACCATTTTTTCTGAGCGCTTTCCAATACGATATCCGGCGTAATTGATCTCCGAACCGCATTAGGCAACTCACTTAGCGGCGTGGGGGTGGTGTTGGCAGCAAACATCTTAGGCACGCGATCCACAAAGAACACAGGAAAACCTGTTTTATCGCAGGTGCGAATAAACGACGCAATGGCTTTGGAAAGCTTTTCACATGCAGGAACGATGAATGCTCCATAGGAATGGCCGTTGATCTGAAGCCCCTTATCTGTTACTGTGTGATATTTTTCAGGGAATTCAAACACATCTGCTGGAATGATGTCGTAGCTAATCTGCTCTCGAGCCAGTGCTGCGGCGGGCTTTTGGAATTTCTGCGCTTTCTCACCCTCACGCCATTCAGCCTCCGCGTGATAGAGGATAGCGGTTCTAATCTCAGACTGCGACGTGTACATTACTCCGCAGATTTGGTCGGAATAATCGATTAGAGAGGCCGTATATTCCGTTGGCTCAGTATAGCAGCCTTCGTCCATGAGATACAGACGGTTCACGCCGTTGACCATGATATGATCGAGCACAAATTTGCGTTCTGCCAGCCCTTGTTGGCCATAAAGTGCAAAACACTCCACTACGGATCGCCCGTGCTTATGAGGAGTGATGTGTGCTTCAGAGGAGGCAAGTTTGGAAAGACCATAATGGTAAAATTCACCATCGGCATTTGCCACTCCGTACCATGTCACTGCTTGGTCGCGCCCCGGAAGAATCTGCCCAGCAATCACGTCGATGCCAGCTTCGTCCTGATAGTATTGGTGTCGAAAATAATGTCCGAGACCGCAGCCAAGTCTGGCATGGGAGTTTTCGTCTTCAAGTGAATGACCAAAGTAGTAAATGCCACGTTCACGGCAGAACGCGTATACTTGTTTTGCGTAGTTCGCTGCAATCAGAGAGGAAACTGCATCCATATAAGTAAATCGGAAGTCTTTATAAGTGTCGCCGATGCCATCATAGAAGATACACGGCAGCTTCAGATTCCAATCTGCATCACGCTTTGCAAGTTCTTCCGGCATCTCTGGACTCCACGAATATACCTCGCAGTCATCCATGAATTTGGAGCGCTTACCCGGTAGCATGAAAAAATCGAACACCTTTTCCCCGCCATCATTGCCAGCCTCGGGTTCGTCATAGAAAAAACCGTACCAAAGCTTGCCAAGAACCGGTTTCAAATGCTCATAAATGCGCCGGTGAACGCGATCGATTTCCAACGCGACAGATTCTCTGCTGAGAAGATTGACAAAGCCTGAACGGCCAGAGGTTTCTCTCGTTGTGAACAGCGTGAAGACACGCCAGCGTCCTTCCGGTACATCCCATGTCAGATATCCATCTTTTGCAAATTTTTCCAGAGAGATGAATGTGTCTTCGTCGAGAAATGGCGCAGCTGCGTTTTCGGGGTTATCGTGCAGACGGCATGCGATGAGGGCGATTTCCTTTCGGGAAGAAATATCCTTGTTCTCAAAGCGGTGCAACGCTTTCCCAAATGCTATGCGACGAACTTGATCAATATTGATGGTTGCACCAGGCAAAGGTCCACAGAAATCAATGTGACGTTCATCCAAAAAGATTTTGTTTAGCTCGGGGTGTTCCACAAGGCCGTTATCCGGGTTTCCTGTGGGAAAGCAGGTGAAATCGGGGAGCCAGAAGGGCATGTTTTCCCCTCGACACGCCTCCACCAGTGTATCAAGAGCACTCCAGTATTGGTCATCAAATGCAACCTGCTTGTGTCCCTGTTTTGAGGAGTAAGTCACGATGATCTGCCTGTAGCCTAGAGATTGAGCCCGCCGCAGGCGGTTTGCGATATCCTGTACGGTTTCCCCAGGGGAGAAAGAGAATAGGTAAGCGCTGATGGGGTTATCGTATCCTGCGTTCATGATATACCACCTTTCTAATTGCAAGTGAGTTTTCAATGCGAAAGAGAACAATACTCTACATTCTCACTGTAATGCAGCTGCAGTTTTTCTGCCACCAAATAACAACGACTTTGATTGAGAATGTACGATATCAACACGGAAAGTTACCTTTTAGCCAGTACTTCTTCTTGCAACAGAACGGCTTTATTGCTTTTTCTCCAAAAAACGATCGATATGTTTGTGAAGCTATACAGTCTTGCGTTGACCGTAAAATCAGAATAAAACCAGTAGAAACAGAACGGTAATACAATCAGAGGACCCTTATAATAACAGTGAAAAAAGAACTGCAACGAGAGATAAGATTAAATCTGGAAAGGGTGATGAAGATTGAAGAAAACAAGATTGAATGACGGCTGGTTTTTTTATAGGGAAGGGGAAGCAACAGCAGTCCCCGTGCGTGTCCCGCACGACGCGATGATCGTTGAAAAGCGCACGCCCGATGCTGCCACTGGCAATGGCGGGGCGTTTTTCCCCGGTGGAAAATATATTTACACCCGCACGCTTTTTGGCGAAATGGATTGGGCCGAACAGACAGTAATCCTTGAATTTGAGGGAGTTTACATGAATTCCACTGTTCTGCTGAACGGAGAACAAGTGGGTGGTTGGTACTATGGCTACACCAACTTTTTTGTTGATTTGACCAGCAAGTTGAAGATCGGCGCGAAAAATGAGCTGATGGTAATCGCCGACAATTCCAAAGTGCCCAACGCCCGCTGGTACACTGGTTCGGGTATCTACCGCCCAGTGAACCTGTGGGTGGGTGGAATGACGCACATCTTTCCGCAGTCTCTCCGGGTAAAGACGCTTTCGATTGATCCAGCAATTGTTGAGATCAGTACGGAGATTGAAAACGCAGAGGTCAGCTATGAGATCCTTGACGGCGAAAAAGCTGTTGCATCAGCCAGCGGAAAAACCGCCGTCGTTTCAATACCGGACGCGAAGCTTTGGAGTGCAGAAAATCCAAATCTCTACACGGTCAAGGCAGTCGTAAAGAAAAACGGTGCGATTGTAGATGAGGCAATAGAGCGCTTCGGTATCCGAACCCTTGCATGGAGCGCGAAAAAGGGGCTTGAAATCAATGGCAGGACCGTGAAACTCAAGGGTGGATGTATTCATCACGACAATGGAATTCTTGGAGCATGCACATATAAAGACGCGGAGAAACGCAAGGTGCGGAAGTTGAAAGAATTTGGGTTCAATGCCATTCGTTTTTCCCATTATCCTGCTGGAAAGGACCTCCTTGACGCCTGTGACGAGGTGGGAATCTATGTAATGGATGAATCCTTTGACCAGTGGCGAGCCCAAAAGACAAAATATGATTACTCTCACCGATTTGACGCAGAATGCGAAAAAGATATCGCCGCTCTTGCTGACAAGGATTTCAACCATCCGTGTGTAATCCTATATAGTATAGGCAATGAGATCCCGGATACAGGCCGTGAATTTGCACCAGGTATCGCTCGTCGTTTGACGGCAATTTTGAAGGAACATGATGGTACTCGTCCTGTGACAATAGGGAATAATGCTCCCATGAGCATGGTGGCGGAAGCGATGCAGGACTTTGAAAGAGAGAAAGGCGCAGCCGTCGGCAGCCTGGAGATAAACGAGTTAATTACGGCGCATCCCGAGCTGCTTGATGCCTTCAAAAAGGGAAAATACAGCGCAGAAACATTGGAAAGAGTAACGGGCAATGTGTTTGATGAATTGGACATTGCCGGACACAACTACGCGCATGAGTTCTATGAGGGCATCCACACGATCCGTCCCGACCGCATATTGCTGAGCGCAGAGACCTTTCCTGCGCGCATGGCATCCAACTGGCGCAGTGTGGAGGAAAACGATTATATCATCGGTGATTTTCATTGGACAGCATGGGACTATCTTGGCGAAGTGGGTGTTGGCCTGCCCGTATATGGTACGAAAGAGGCTCCCTTCTCGAAGCCGTACCCCTGTCTGACAGCTGCGTGTGGTTCATTTGATTTGAACGGCACGCCCGAGGCGGCAGCTTATTACTGTGCGGCGCTTTGGGGCGCAAAGAAAACGCCGTTTATTGGCGTGCGGCCTGTCGATCATAGCGGAGAAGAGTTTACCATTGGCAGTTGGCGTTTGACAGACGCCATCGACTGCTGGACATGGGATGGCAACGAGGGGAGAAAGGCTGAAATTATAGTTTACGGCGTGGGTACAGAGGTTGAGCTGACTCAGGACAGCGTCAGCCTTGGCCGTAAACCGCTGACGGACTGTAAGGCAGAATTTGAAGCTGTTTATGAACCCGGCATTTTGCAAGCAATCACTTATGACGAAAATGGTATAGAGCTTGGCCGTTCTGTATTGAAAACGAATGGAAAAGAGGTTCTCCTCGCGGTGCAGCCGGAGAAGTTGCTGATTCGAGCCGCAGAAGACGCCCTCGTATATATTCCCATCCAGCTTGTGGACGAAGAAGGCGTGCTGCGCATGAACACAGAAAAGCGCATCAACGTCCGGGTGTCCGGTGCGGGCGAGTTACTGGCACTTGGAAGCGCCCGATATGAGAATGAGGAAACATTCCAGAGTATGGCACATTTGTCATGGCGAGGCAGCGTCCTCGCAATCGTACGTTCGACCGGAAAGCCCGGCCGAATCACCGTTACGGCTTCGGCTGACGGTTGTGAAGATGCTACAGCTGAAATTCGATGTGAGTAAACAGGAGTGTAAATATGGAGCTGCAAATTAAAAAAGACCTGCCGACTCAAAAGCAGGCGAAGTCTTGGCAATTTTGCATAGGAAGCTGTCATGCGTCCACGCTGTTGCGAGCTGACGCACTGAGAATTCTGAAGCGTGTACACGATGAGCTTGGTATCCGCCAGGTGCGGTTTCACGGCACATTCAATGATGACATGGGTACGCTGTGCAATTTCCCCGCCGTGTTTGGTTTGCCAGTCGGGGAGCATATCATCGAAACCAATTTCTATAAGATTGGCGTTTTGTATGACAACATTCTCGCGCTTGGCATGAAACCTTTCGTGGAGTTGTCCTTTATGCCGGAGCTGCTGGCGGCCGATAAGACGCGTTCCTTCATCTATAACAGCATTCATTCTCTGCCAGAAAGCCTCGAAAAATGGGCAGCGTATATCAAGTCGTATCTTGCCTATCTGTTCCACCGTTACGGCGAAGAGGAAGTCTGTTCGTGGTTTTTTGAAGTGTGGAATGAGCCGGATTTGGCGGGCACCTTTTTCAGTGGAAATCGGAACGGTTATATGCAGTTTTATGAGATGACCGCCCGCGCAATTAAAGAGTTCTGCCCGCGTCTGCGTGTGGGCGGTCCTGCCACCAGTGCAAGCCGATGGATCCCGGAGTTCATGAAATACTGCGAGGACCATGATGTGCCAGTGGACTTTATCTCCACGCACCAATACCTTGGCGAACCGTTTCTCGGCATTTCCGAAGAAACCGCGCAAAAGACTTACGAGGAACTGCAAGCTGAAAAGGAGGCAACTGCCGAGGCCGAAAAAGCGCGCATCGCGTACATTAAAAAGGCAATGGAGACTATTCCTGGCGACACGTCGCTCCTCGCCGCACTGCACATTGTGTTTGGCGGCAAGGATGGTACGGAGAGTGACTTCGATGCCAATCTCTTGCCGGACAACGCAAAGGTCGTCAAAAAACAAGCAAAGGGTTTGCCTGTGTACTATACCGAATGGAGCCTTTCATCTTCATTTGGTGCGCGAGGACAGGATATGCGCAAGGTGGCGGCTTACGATGTGAAAACTGCCCTCGCTATCGATCATCTGGTGGAGGGCAGCAGCATTTGGTGCTACTCGGATATCTTTGAAGAATTACATCAGTTCAAAGAGCCTTTTCACGGCGGATATGGCTTGTTGACATATACGGGCATTCCGAAGCCTGCGTTCTATGGTATGCGGATGCTTGCGCAGTCGGAGCAAAACCGCATTTTACTGGATGAAACACAGTTTGGTGAAGTGGAGGCGGCAGCATTTGAAGGAGAACATGAAAAGCAAATTCTTCTGATACGTCAGAACACGCATCAGCTCGATCTCCCGCCTGAGGTCGTGCGAATTTCCGTTGAGCTGGAACACGCTCCGAAACGTGTGTATTTGCAGCGAATTGATGAGGATCACTGTAATCCCCGCCGCGTTTGGGAGGAGATGGGCGCACCCAACGATCTCAATAAATCTGAGGTGGAAGCGATTCTTGCCGCATCGGATATGGTTGATGAAGAAATCGCCTACACGTATGAAAACGGCGTGCTGGAGACACAAGCAGCACTCGGCGTTAACGACTTGTATTTCATCCGAATCGAGAAATAAGGAGAGGAGTCACATGGCAAGAGAAAAAATGGATATGGCAAAGGTATTGGCGATTCTTGCACAGCCGAAGGAGCCGTTGCCGCCGCTGGAAAATGCAGAGCACATGCGACTTGAGATACCCTATATCACAAAAAATGGAGATGTTGACACGCGCGCGGTACGCGTGGTTTGGTATATGAACGCATCAAAGCCTATGCCGCTGATCTTCGTGCCACACTACGAGATGGGGGAAGACTCGCTTGAATTGCGCGACTATCTGGCACAGGGATGGGCAGTAGCCTGCCCGGACGCGTTTGACAATAAATACAACGGAACATTGCTGGACGATGATATGGTTTTTAACAATGCAGCTGTCTATGCTTTGAGACATTGCGTGGAATTCGATCAGGATCGCATGGCGCTTGTTGGCGGTAGTGCCGGCGGCTATATGACGATGATGCTGTCAGGCCAAAAATTGAATCTTTGCGCATCCATCGCCAACGGCCCCATTACAAACGCATACTTTCAACTGGAATGCTATTTCAAGCGTGCAAATGAGTTGAATTTTGCCGCGCTGCTGAAAATGAAGCAGGAAGGTGACGCAGAGTCTTCCGGAAACGGTGCAAAATCGCCGATAGAAGTCATGCGCAGCCTGCAAAAGCTGCCGCTGCCTTTTTTGGCGGGCTTGACAAGGATGTTTGAACCGAAGAAGGCATCGGGAGAGCCGGAGAGAGACGTGGCGGCATGGGAAGCAATCAGCGCTGTGGGAATTGCCGATCGCTATTGTAGTCCTGTTCTTGTCAATCACTGTACGTCGGATGTGCTCGTCCCCGTGGATCAGATCACTCGCCGATTTACCTATCCTACGCCGGGCGATTCCCTGCCTGCAGACTACGATCTGCGCCTGCCTGTCGATTTTCCGGGTCGGCTTGGAAAGTCTCTGGAGGAGTGTTTACCGCCGGAGAAGACGCGTGTCGAGCGCATCATTGTTCCGGAACAGGCGGACTTCGAGACAGTGTTGCCTTATGACAGTGCGAAGCAGTTCAATCTCAATATTTTTGACGATGGTCCCGCCGAGGGTTTTGGCACGCATTCTGCGCGTATGGATGTGGGGCGGCGTCTGGATGTGCCCTATCTCCAGAAAATGTTCGAGAAAACATCGAAAGAAACTTGCGTGCTGAACACTGCCATGCTTGAGTCTATGCTCTGGCGATGGCTGGGCAGAGATGCCGCATTGCCGGCACACGAGGGCGTCAATGATAAGGCTTATGGTTCACTGGCAATGTATCGGCAAGAAATCCAAGAGGAACTGGCACGTTATCAAGCGGGTGGTGGCGACGTGGACGCTGTAGCAGAAAAACTGCTCGCGGAAAACAGAGACGCCGATTTGAAAAATGCCTGGATCGCATGCAAAAGCAGTATGGATCAAAAAACATCATGATACTGCTCTTCACGATACTCCGTTGGCGTCATGCCCATCCATTTGCGGAACACCGCAGCAAAATGACTTTGTGACTGAAAGCCCATGTAGGTGGCAATATCCGAAATAGGACGTTTTGTATGGCGCAGCAGATTGCAGGAAATGTTGATTTTCTCACGCTGGATGTAACTGTGTAACGAGATCTGCATCTCACGGGAAAACAGGCTGCAAAGATAGTTGGGCGAAAGCTGAATATAATCTGCAATATCTTGAATCGTTATTTTTCGATAAATGTTCGCAATGATGTAGTTTTGAATCTGGATCACTTGGCAAGATGGCCGCTTTTGTTTAGCTTCATGGACAATTTGCGCGAACATGATGGCCGATAGCTGAAATACCTCATATACTTCATCCAAATTGGTACACAGCGACAGCGAGTACAGCAGCGCATCCGACAGATCGAATGAGTCGTTTGCTGTTACGCCCTTTTCAAGCACAGCTCGTGACCAAGTGGTGATAAAGCCTACTACCATATAGCTATAGTGCGTCAGAGGATTTTGCGCCATAGGACCCATTTGGGAATCGATGAGCGGAAAGGGGCGTAACCGAATGCTCTGGTAATCGCCCTGCAGGATTTGTCTGTTTAGACGTGCCTCTTCTTCCATCGGCACGCGGCGCATATCGTTTTCTGAATTGCGCAGCTTTTGTATGGCAATCAGATATCGGATATCTTCTTCGGAAAATCTCACATCGGTATCCCCCTTTGATTTTATAGTATAGTAAATTGATTAGATTGGCAATAAAAACAGAACAATAAAAAAGTATTGTGAATCAATGCTTTCTTTGAATTAGCGGAGTTTTTCGATACATAGCAGAAAGGCGGATTGTGATGACTCCACAGGAGATGTTTGAAAGGGTAAGAGCTTTCCCGATTGAAAATGGAGAGATCACGGGAATGAAATGGTTTGATGGCGTTAAAATCCCGGAACCCAATGCTGCAAAACTTAATATATACAACCCGGGTGGGTATGTTGAGGTGAACATGGCTTTGCATCCTACTGAGCAGAGCAACATTCTTGTTGCAATCGCCCTGCCTGATGAGAGCTTCTGGAACGGAAATCTTCTCGGCACCGGAAATGGAGGCGCAGCTGGGGAAATCTCTTCCGGTAGTATTATCAGCGGTGTAAGCCGGGGCTACGTGACAGTTACAACCAATATGGGTACATCGCCCGAACCATATGATTGTATAGGAAACTGGGAGGTCATGCGAGATTTTGGGTATCGATCGACCCACTTGATGACGGTCGTCGCAAAGGAACTGATCCAGTGGGTCTACGGAAAAGCCCCGGAACACAGCTACTTTATTGGAGGCTCCACAGGTGGACAGCAGGGCCTTTCTGAGGCGCAGCGCTACCCAGAGGACTATGACGGAATCGCCTGCCTTTCGCCCGCGTATAACCGCATTCGGTTGCACGCATGGTTCGTCTGGAACTGGCAGCGGATCCATGAGCAGGAAGATGGAGGTTTTACCCGAGAACAAGCACAGGCGTGGCGTGACTGTATCGAGCGCGTATATCGGGAGAAGTGCGGCGCAGCGGATCCCGAGGAACCTTTCTTGCGTTATCCAGGCCGGATAACAGAAAATCCCATGGATGTTCCGGATTTGCAGGAAGACATTAAGCGATTGCTCACGCCTGGACAGGCCAAGGCTCTGCGGGCACTCTACGATGGCCCCGTTGACCCTGTTACGGGTGAACGCTTTATCACACATTTCTTGCCAGGCACGGAGACTGAAATGTTGAGCCTACCGGAGTTGAGCGACAAAGAGGCCTTCGCCCACGGCTATTTCTTTCCCTTCTACTGGGCATGGGGAAGAGATTTCGACTTTGAGAGCTTTGATTTTCACAAAGACCTGGAGCAAGCGATTCAAGAACTTGGCCCCATATTTGATGCGAATAATACAGACCTTAACGCGTTTAAAGCCCGAGGCGGAAAGCTGCTCGTTTTAGGCGGCAGTTCCGACGCTATTATACCCTATACGGGTTTCCTGGACTATTATCGGAAGGTTGTTGAGAAGCAGGGCGGAATAGATGAGACAAAAAGATTCTTTCGCTTTTTCCTCATGCCGGGCTTTGGACACACGATCGGCGGCAATGGTGTTAAGGAAATGGGGATGCTCGGAATTGATGTGATCCCCAGAGATGCAGAGCACGACATCGTCTGCGCTGTCGCAAAATGGGTTGAAAAAGGTGACGCGCCGGAACGACTTCTGGGAACACACTATACTGTAACACCGGAGGGCCTACGATTTGAGTATGATTTGCCCTCTTACGCATACCCCAACGTGACAGAGTTCGTCGGTGGTAACGCAAAAAATCACGACAACTACAGACAACGCTACGATGAAGCGGCTTTTGTATAGTAGGGAGGAAAACTGATGGAACAGTATGAACGCGAACATCTTGGTGCTTTGCGCCGCATTGCGCCGGAATGTATGGTGCTTTTGAAATCGAATGGAGATTTCCCGCTTGCGGCTCCCCAAAAAATCGCCCTTTACGGCAATGGCGCACGACATACTTTGAAGGGCGGACGCGGATCTGGCGATGTGAATGTGGAATATTTTCCCTCCGTGGAGCAGGGCCTTGAAAACGCTGGATGTATCGTCACCACAAAGGCGTGGCTTGATGCGTATGAAGCAGCTTACGAAGCGGGCAAAAATCCTTTTCAAACATGGCTGAGGGAGAAAATCGCTGCCGAGGGTATGGACAGGTTGATGGAAAACCTTAGCATTGTCATGCCGGAACCGGACTATGATATCCCGTTAGATGGAGAGGGGGATACAGCAATCTATGTGCTGGCCCGTCAATGCGGCGAAGGCGTTGACCGCGGAGCTGTGCCGGGCGATTTGTTCCTCTCAAAAACAGAGATCCGGGACATCATGACGCTGCAAAAGGAATATCGCAAATTTCTGCTGGTGCTGAACACTGCCTGCTATGTTGACATCTCCCCCGTGGCGGCATACATCGACAATATCCTGCTCCTGTCTCAGCCGGGAATGACTGTGGGTGATAGCTTTGCGGATGTGCTGCTCGGCAGGGCTTATCCCTCTGGGAAGATGGCCGCAACATGGGCGGCGTGGAATGACTATGCCGAGATCAGCGAATTTGGCAACCGCGAAGATACCCGATATCGTGAGGGAATCTACGTAGGCTACCGTTGGTTTGATACGGTGGGCACAAAGCCGCTGTTCCCATTTGGATTCGGTTTGGGTTATACAACCTTTATGCTGACAGTAGGTGCAGTTAGCATCACAAAAACAGTCGCATCCATCTCTGTCACTGTGGAGAACACAGGTTCGTTCGCAGGAAAGGAAGTGGTGCAGCTCTATGTCTCGCTGCCGCAGGGCAAGCTCGACCAGCCAAAGCACGTGCTTGCTTCTTTTGTAAAGACAGAGGAATTGCAGCCTGGTGAGACACAGGCTGTGACTCTTTCCTTTGACATGGCAGATCTTCTTTCTTATGATGCAACTACATGCTCACGTATTCTGGAGCGAGGAGAGTACATTCTGTGGGTAGGGAACAGCAGCCGGAACACCGTACTCGCAGGTAAAATTATGTTGGAACGCACGGTTACGCTCGAAAAGGTGACGCCCGTGGCTGGTGAGACTGATTTTACTGACTGGAAACCAATGTGTGGCGACAGGACTGTAAAAGAGTGTGCTGTACTTACGGTCGATCCGGACGATTTTACGGAAAAAAGCTTTGTATGCCCGTCTCCCGATGATGATGCCATGTGCATTGCAAAAAAACTGACGGACGAAGAGCTTTGCTATCTTTGCACCGGCGAATTTGAGAACGAGGGAAGCAAGCAGGTGATTGGTGATTCCGCATTGACGGTCGCCGGCGCAGCGGGAGAGAGTACAGGCCGATTCCGTCATTTAGGCGTGCAAAGTATCATCATGGCTGACGGCCCTGCTGGTCTACGTCTCGCACGCGAGTGCGGACGGGATGAGAACGGTGTTTTCCCTCGTACGCCGCCTACTGATCTCCGCGTGCTCGAATTGATTCCGGAGGATATGAAAAAGGTGCTGTTAGCTACACTTTCCGGATTTAAGAAAGAGGAGCGTTCGGGCGAAACATATTATCAGAACTGTACAGCTATTCCTGTAGCGACAGCCCTCGCACAAAGCTGGAATATAGACGCTGCCGAGATGTGCGGAGACATTGTCCGCGAAGAAATGATGCGCTTTGGTGTGGACGTGTGGCTTGCGCCCGCCATGAACATTCAGCGCAATGGACTATGCGGCAGGAACTTTGAGTATTACTCGGAAGATCCTCTGCTGAGCGGAAAAATGGCGGCCGCTGTTACGCGAGGGGTTCAACGGGATGGCCGACATGGTGCAATGATCAAACATTTCATCTGCAATAATCAGGAGACAAACCGTTTTCGCACCAGCAGTATGGTAAATGAGCGCACCATGCGGGACATCTACTGTCGAGGCTTTGAAATTGCGGTCAAGGAGGCTGCGCCGATAGCCGTTATGACCTCATACAATCTGGTGAACGGTGTCCATACTTGTGAAAACCGTGGACTGCTGGAGACGATGCTGCGCGGCGAGTGGGGATTTGCGGGCGTTGTTACCTCGGACTATTTGACAGGCGATAAAACGCCATCTGACGAAATCAACAAGTATCGAAAATTTCGCGCTGTTCCAAGCTTGCAAGCGGGATTGGATCTCGTAATGCCCGGTGGGAAAGCGCACTATGAACAGATGCTGGCCGCCTTGAAGGATGGGACGCTGGACCGCGAGACTGTGGAGACACATGCGGCTCGAATGATAGGATGTGTCTGGAAGTTGCGGGGAAAGGGACAAAAAGAAGATGTTTGAATTGAATTTGGAGCCGTGGGAGCTGCTGCCGCCTGACCACGAAAAGTGGCTCAGTCTCATCAAAGCGGGCTCTTATCCACTTATGCGGTCGGAGGGGCCGGAGCCAGGGAAGATGGTTCGTCTTTACCCGGGCGAGTATTTTAGCGGGAACGGCGTTCACTATCACGGCAATGTGCGCCTTGGCAGCGATGATCTGCTTGTTTTCTTCAACGGTGGAGGCGTCAGCTATAATGAATACACAGCAGCTCGCCCCAATAATCTCTTCACGGGCCACTTGAAAGAGGCGTACTATTTCAATGATACCGAGTGGATGGGAGATTATTCGCTGCATAACAGTTTGTGCGCCAAGCGGGAGGATAACCCTTTTAGTACATGGTCGTTGATCCATCTGCTTTATGGAAACGGCGATTTTCACTGCGGTGACGGGGACTTTCCCTATACGGCGCTGGATGGCAGCAAGCGCATATTAAAACACCATGGATACCGCAACGCCATGGCTGTGATAGAACAGGCAAAAATGTATCTGCCCAGCCCTAAGCGCCTTGTCATCGCCGGTGTCAGCGCCGGAGGATTTGGTACGGCACTTTTAAGTGATTCCGTTATCGCTCTCTTTCCCGAGTGTGAGGATATTACGGTTTGTGTGGACAGTTCGTTGCTTTTTGCCAATTGGGGGAAAATTGCCCGCGAAGTGTGGCATACCCCCGCACATATCCAAAAAAATCTTATCAGCGACAACCTGACGCTCGATTGCCTCACAGCACTATATGAAAAATACGGAACCCGGGTAAAGATACTGTTTGCGAGTTCTGTGCGCGATGCATTGCTTGTAGAGGCGCAAAATGGCCTTGAGGGCAAGAAGCTGACATTTGACAAATCATCAGGTAAACGCTATCAAGAAAAACTAAAAGAGATGTGTGCCAACTTGCAAAAGCGAATCCCTCATGTGGGGTTGTATATCTTTGAGGCCCCGATGGATCAGCCGGGCTTCGATGAAGCTGAACTGACAAAGCACTGCCTGCTGGACAATGGCCTGTTTTACACACATACACAAGACGACGTAACGCCCGCACAATGGTTGCTGAGTGCGGTTGACAGTAACGTGAAAAAGATTGGCATGAATTGTTTCTTAAAAACACTCTCATGAGGAGGGGCTTATCGTGAAAGAAGCGAAGATAAATAAACATCCTGATTGGCGCACCACGGCAAGAGAACGTGCCATTTACATCACGGGAAACCTTGCTAGAGGTTTCAACAGCACGGTGTTCAGCGCCAATATCACCTTGTTTCTCATGATGAACGGCATTAATCTTGCAAATTTGGCTGTTATTACACTTGTTATCAAAATCATTGATTCCGTGGACGATGTGTTGTTCGGGTTCATCGTCGATCGGATCAACCTAAAAAAATCTGCACTTTTCAACAAATTTGTTGGCAGTGGAAAATACTTACCGTGGTATCGGCTTACCTTCCTGCTGTTTCCGCTGGCCACAGTCGCTTTTTACTTAATGCCTGCCACGTGGTCCAACACTGCGAAGATTGTATGGTATGCAGTGACATACCTGCTGTTTGACCTGACGTATACGCTCTGTGAGGTTCCCATGAATTCCATGATCATGACGATCACTGACTCCATGGAGGAGCGCCACCACATTCAGACAATCAGTGCTCTCGGAACAGTCATCGGCGCGATTTTTGTCAGCGTTGTTTCCAGTTTCCTTATCAGTGAATTTGTAGGCTTTTCCATTCGCGCCACAGGCATTGGCTTTACGGTACTGTTCTCGCTGTTAATGCTTCCGCTTGCCGTTTACGGCAAGGAGCACAACGCGGAGATGGCCAATGTCGAGAATGATAACAAAGAAGAATACACCTTTAGACAGATGCTCTCTTGCCTCAAACAGAATAAATATCTGTTGATCTATCTTTTGAGTTTGTTTATTATGACCGTCCTAACTTCGCTGAACGGAACCATGGGAATGTTTGTGGGCTTTTATATTTTCAATAATTCGCAGGCGAACACCATGGCCGTCCTCGTTGCGTTCGTTCCCAGTCTGCTCATGATGTCGCAGGCCCAGAAGTTGGCCAAAAGGATTGGCGGTAATCGGCAGGTGCTCATTAGTTTCAGCCTGCTGTATGCAGCCGTTTATGCGCTGATGTTCTTTGTTGCGAGAGGCAACCTTGTGATGTTTATCGTCATGACGGTTCTGTGTACAATTCCAAACTCTTTTCTCGGTGTTATCCGCACTTTCATTATTCCGGATACCATTGAGTATACACGCTATAAAACCGGGCAGGACTGTTCAGGCATTTTCTATGCGCTGCTCTCGTTCGTCAACAAAATGACGAATAGCGTTGGAGGAAGCCTTGGCATGTTAATCCTTGGAATGTGCGGTTGGGTCAGCGTGAACGCGACAGACTTCGCTGATCTGGCAGCACAGAATGTCGCTCAGAATGCAGGTGCTATCGATGCGCTTTGGTTTATCTCTACGATGTTTCCCGCGATTGGCGCACTGATTGGCGCAGGGATCGTTGTGTTTTACCGGCTGAACGACCACGATGCCGAGCTGATGGCAAAGTGCAATGCGGGTGAAATTACACGAGCAGAATGTGAGGCACTGCTTTCCCACAAATACTAAATTTTCACACATCTGCTTTTTGCAGTGAAAGTGGAACTTGAGGAGGAACACCGTATGCAGAAAATTCCCATTTGGGGAAATATCATCCCCGGCAATTCCGCAAAGCGCAAGGAAGAAGTGATGGAACTGGGCGACCCGCGCTTTCGCAACGCGACTATTGATACAATTCGATGGATTCTGACACTCAAAAAGCAGCATTTCAGCTCCCGCGCAAAAAAAATCGTGGACACTTATACCCATACGTGGGTCAGGAAGGAAGATCCCGAATATCATGACACCTTTGAGGATGTGCCTCATCTGATTCCTTTTATTGCCGAGGGAAGCGACAAGGCTATCGTCGTAGTACCCGGTGGAGGGTACTGCGCCAAAAGCATGGAGGGCGAAGGCACACAGGTCGCCGAGAAACTGTGTGCGTCGGGGATTACTGCGTTTGTTTTGTGGTATCGTTGTAATCCCTACTATATGCCATATCCACTGATGGATCTGCAACGGGCAGTCCGCTGGGTGCGTTTCCACGCAAAGACCTATGGCTATGATACGAATAAAATCGGAGCGATTGGTTTCAGTGCGGGCGGTGCGCAGGTGTCGCTCTTTGCAAATGTGCTGCGACAGGGGTTGATTCAACTCCCGCAATACCAAAAAGATGAAATCGACGGTGAAGACGACAAGCTCAACTTGATTGGGCTTGGCTATCCGGCGTTAAGCTATCACTATAACCGTTCCATGCTTTTTGCATCCTTTCCGGCACAGCAGGTGCGGAACGCGTTATGCAGAGAAAAGTTTGTGGAAACGTATGATGCGCTTAAGCACATGTCCACGCAAGGCATTCCCCACTATCTCACTTGGGGCACAAAAGACACAATGGTTTCACTCAAGGAGATTCACGCTTATGTGGAAAAGCTTGAACAGAGCAACACCCGGTATATGAAATGCGTTTTAGCAGGTGCGGGACACGGCTATGGCGCGTCGCGGGAAGATTGGCTGAACGAATACATCAGCTGGCTGAAGCAGCTGTGAATCAGGAGGTTGTTATGCCTACATTGCCGCTGACACATTGGATCTGGTTGCCGGACTACCAAGAAACGATGCGGGACGCTCCAATTTTCGTTTGCTTCCGCAAGTCAATTTCAATAGCGCATCTTCCGGGAGAGCTCAAATTGAAAATATCTGCCGATACACGCTACAAACTGTATGTGAATGGGCGCTTTGTTGAGTATGGCCCTGCGCGTGGTGATCGAGATGTCTGGTTTGCCGATGAGGTGGACATCGCCCCATGGTTGCGCACAGGGGAAAATGTTGTTGCCGCTGAGGTGTTGCGTTATCCTATTGCTTTTCGCCTCGGTAATTTCGGTATGGCACGGACGACGACGCCCGGCCTTTATATCGAGGATTTGTCTGGCGGACATTTGACAACCGATCAAGATTGGAAGTGTACAGTTTCCCCGGAGCGAAAGATCCGGCAGGAACTGCGTGGAGTGGATCCGTTGCTTCTCACAGAGGAGTGGACATCCGTGCCGGCCATGCGGGGGTGGACTGAACCTGAATACGACGACAGAAACTGGGTAAACGCCCAAGCCTACAATACCTTCCAGATCACGGCGTCTTCTTGTCCAGGTGATTTGTCTCCTCGGCCTATTCCATTTATGAAAAAAATCAACCGGTATTTTTCCGGGCTTGTACCGAAGTATACAGAGAAGGAGCGCATTGCGTGGGATGCGATGCTGATGGGGAAAGGAACAATCAGCATTCCCGGCAATAGCCAGATGGTCGTAGAGATTGACGCAGGCGAAGAAACCACAGGTTTTCTCTCTCTTTGCGTGAATGGTGGCGCGGGCGCTACTGTTAAAATTCTCTGCGCAGAATGTTATTACCAAGACAGTGCCTGTACACTTGCGGGCGGTATGATTTATAAAAAGGGAGACCGTACTGACGTAAACGGCATTTTGCGGGGGACAATGGATTGCTGCCACTTCATCGGAAACGGCAGCGAATCTGTGTGGGAGTCTTGGTGGTATCGAACATTTCGATATGTACAGCTCTCAATCGAAACAAAAGATCAACCGCTGGAGATCAAACGCTTTACATATCAGTTGACTGGTTATCCGCTCAATGCGGAAACGACTGCGTGGGCCTCAGACCCGGATTTTGATGGCATCTGGGATATCAGCCTGCGAACGCTTTGCCGTTGCATGCAAGAGACGTACATCGATTGTCCGTTTTATGAACAACTGCAATATATTATGGACGCCAGAAGCGAAGCACTATATACGTATAGTGTTTCTGGCGACGATCGCCTCGCGCGGCAGGCGCTCGACAGCTTTATGCGCTCTCAGCGTTCAGACGGCCTTTTGAACGCCTGCTACCCGTATGGCGGAGTAAATGTTATCCCGAGTTTTTCCATCTACTACATTTTAATGCTGCACGATCACATGATGTATTTCGGCGACAGAACGCTGATCCATGCACATCTCGGCACCGTGGATAAGATTCTGCACTATTTTGATTCGCACCTGGATGCTCGTGGTATGGTTGGGAAAATTGGCGGGCTGCTTTCAGAACGCTATTGGTCGTTCATCGACTGGGCTACCGTGTGGAAAGAGACTCTCGGAGTACCACCTGCGGGTCTGAAGGGCCCGCTCACAATGGAGAGTATGCTATATATATACGGACTGCAGCACGCGGCGCAGCTATGCGATTATGTGGGCCGATATGATACCGCCGAGGAATATCGCACACGTGCTGCGCGCGTTCAGATGGCGCTGAACAGTTTTTGCCGCGGCGCAAGTGGTTTTTACCAAGATGGCCCCGGCATCAACGAGTACAGTCAGCATGCGCAGGTGTTTGCTGTTCTGACTGGCACGGTTTCTCGGGAGGAGGGCAGAGCGCTTTTGATGCATACTTTGGAGAAACCGAAAAAATTTGCTCAATGTACCGTTGCATCTATGTTTTATCTGTTTCGTGCGCTGGAGAAAGTGGGCGCGTATGAAAAAACAGAACATCTGTGGGATTTCTGGCGCGGCATGCTGAACGACCATTTGACCACTTGCGTAGAAAATGATACTGACGCACGGAGCGATTGCCATGCGTGGGGGAGCTTGATTCTGTATGAGTTGCCCAGTGTGATCTTAGGTGTGCGCCCTGCTGCGCCTGGATATGAAAAGTTTTATGTTGAGCCAACTCCGGGATATTTGATTCAGGCCAGTGGAAAGGTGAGGACTCCTTGGGGAATCGTCTGTGTAGATTGGAAGAAAACCGACGGTGTTCTTGACGTCAAAATCGACGCGCCCGAAGAAGCAAAAGAACACATTGTAAAAAAGGGAGAAATGAAACACTCAGAGGAAATCAAAGTTGCACATGCCGCATGTGACGCACCGTCCGCTCAGTGCAGTAGAGATCGCGCACGTTGAAACAAGCGTAAAGAATAAATGGATGGAGAGCACAGACAATGCGAATCTATGATCTGAAAACTGAATATCTCAAAGCGCCGAATGCCGTGGATGCTGTGCAGCCACGCTTTTCATGGAAAATTGCGAGCGAGAGCAAGGGCGTCCGACAGAAAAGTTATCATATCGTAGCCAAGAGTGAAGCAGAAACTCTCTGGGATAGCGGTACCGTAGAGAGCGACGAGTGCCGCTTCATCCGCTATGAGGGAAAGCCGCTGCAAAGTCGGCAGAAGGTCGTCTGGCAAGTGTTTGTCACTGCTGAAGACGCTGAGAAAAACTTACTTACCGCTGGATGGGAGACATCATTTTTCCGCATGGGCTTGCTGCACAAGGCAGACTGGCGCGCTAAGTGGATTACCGTTGGGGAGGATGCCCCGGGACGCAGGAAAGCTGCGTATGTGCGCCGTCAATTTACAGTGCGAGCTGGTCTGATCGAGGCGCGTCTCTACCAGACCGCGCATGGCCTGTATGAGAGCTTTTTGAACGGGCACGCTACGGATAATGATAAGTTTAAGCCAGGCTTGACAAGCTATTATTACCGGATCCAATACCAGACCTATGACGTCGCCGATTTACTGAATACAGGTGAAAATGTATGGAAAGTTATTTTGGCAGATGGTTGGTGGCGCGGTTCTACGGGAGGCAGCATCATCAACAACTTTGGACACACACTTGACTTCTTGGGCCAACTTGAGCTTGTCTATACCGATGGAACAACAGAGATTATTGGAACGGATGAAAAATTTGAAACATCCGATGGCCCTCTGCTGGCCGCGGACATGCTGATGGGAGATATTTATGATGCCCGCCTGCGTGCTGAAAATTGGCACCCGGTTCGTTTGACAGAATGCACTTCGATCGTTTCGGGGACAATGGCGCAGTTGATCGCCTCGCGCTCCGTGCCCGTTCGAGAGAATGAGCGATTCGAAGGCAAGCCTTTTCACGATGCCTCTGGTGCGCTGATTTTGGACTTTGGCCAGAATATTGCAGGCAATGTTCTTATGGTTCTCAGAAATACACGCCCTGGCCAATTGGTGCGCTTGACGCACGGTGAGACGCTTGATCACGACGGCAATTTCACAATTGATAACGTGAATAAATGCAGCCTGCCAATAGAAGCGTTTCAAGAGGTGACATACATTTGTAAAGGTGCGCCAGAAGAAGTGTATCAACCGTCTTTTTCAATCTTCGGGTTCCGATATGTGAAAGTGGAGGGATACGAAAATGACATACAGGCAGGCGATTTCACCGCCGTTGCCATCTATTCTTTCATGGAAGAGACGGGGGACTTTCGCTGTTCGAACCCTCTCATTACCAAGTTGGTAGAAAATGCCCGCTGGAGCCAGAAAGGTAATTTTATGGACGTTCCGGTTGACTGCCCAACACGCGAGCGAAATGCGTGGACAGGGGACGCACAGATTTTCGTACGTACGGCTTGTACTTTTATGAATGGCTATGCGTTCTATGAAAAATGGCTGAAGGATCAGACGCTTGAGCAATTTGAAAGTGGAAAAGTTGGTATCACATTCCCCTCGACCAGTAGCGCCCACAACCCGGCAGCGCTTGATGAGAGGCTGCTCTCAATCAATCCGTTTTACTCGCTGGCAGGCCCTACCGGAAATGGCAATATCGGTGAAGATGCCACTGGTTGGGGCGATTCGGCGGTATGGCTGCCTTACAGTGTCTATCTTTGGTATGGTGATGTGCAAATACTGAAAAACCAGTATGAGACAGCCCGCAGATGGGTGGAGTTTGAACTTGCCTGTGCGCGTAATGAAAACCCTTTGTATGCAGATCAGCAGTATGTTCTCGATGGCGCAGGACAATATGTTTTGGATACGTGCTTTCAGTATGGTGAATGGAACGAGGCGTTTGGTGTACGAGAAAAGGTGAAGGCTTATTACGAACACCTCCATGACCCTGTACCAGAAATGTCACCCGAGCAGATTGCCGCTGAAAAAAAGGCATTTGCGCAACAAGTGCAGAGGTTCCTTCTGTCAAAGCAGAAAACAGGTGACGCAATAACAGCCACCGCCTACATGGCACGCTCATTACGTCTCGTGGCAAATATGGCTCGTATTCTCGGAAAGGTAGAAGATGCAGAAACCTATGCCGCTCTTGCGGAAAAGATTACTGGAATCTATGCAAGGTATTTCATTGCGGAGGATGGCACGATTCAAGAGGGCCATCAAGCACCCTATGTTCGCGCGCTTGCGATGGAATTGTGCGGCGAAAAGAAGGAAAAAGTATTGGAAAAATTATTAAGCGAGATTGAAGCCAATGGGTATGCTCTCAATACGGGTTTTCTGTCTACTCCTTTTCTGCTTCCAGTGCTTGCGGAAAATGGCCATAGCACCGAAGCATATCGAATTCTCGAAAATGAGGAGCTGCCCGGCTGGCTCTACCCTGTGAAAAAAGGTATGACGACAATTCCGGAATCATGGGGTGGAGTTGATCTGCTGAACGACAGCCTGAACCATTATTCCTACGGTTCTGTTTGCGAGTTCCTGTTTCAATATACAGCAGGTATCCGACCAGACCCAGAGAACCCAGGCTGGAAACACTTTTTTCTCAAACCGGTTCCGGGCGGCAGTTTGACATACGCAGAAGCAAGACAGGAAACACCGTTCGGGGAGATTCGCTCCATATGGAAGCTGGATGAGGAAGGTTTCCACTATGTCTGCAGCGTACCTGCCAACACGGTAGCCACACTCACTCTGCCGAACGGAGAAACCCGGATGCTTGGCAGTGGAACATATATATTCTAAAAGAGGATGTCACGCTTATCCCCTATGAAATTCGAAAGAAAGCGATTGCTCTGTCGGAGTATGGGGCTGTCAAGATGTGCTTTCGCCGGGGAACATGGCAGCCATTTCATCCGGCGATTCCTTCATTCCCCGCTGAAACCATACTTCGATCCAGCCGTATAGCGTGTAGGCGACATAGGTGCAGGCATAGGCTTCCATGGCCGATTGCTCCGGTTTGGGGCCGCACATCCCGGTAATGACGTCTTTGATCAGGTAGATTAAATTCTGCCGGTTCAGCAGATCATAGAATTCCCGGTGCGCTTCCAGGTGCCGGAACAACTCTTTGACAAGCTGAGAAATACTTTTGACCGCACCGGTCTCGTAGCGCTCTGTCCATTCTTGAAAAAGGTCTCGAATACAGGCGCTTACGATCTCCTCTTTGCTTTTGAAGTTGCGGTAGAAGGATGCTCTACCCACTTGTGCAAGCTCGCACAGCTCGCTGACGGAGATCTCTTCGATCGGTTTCTCTCGCATGAGCTTGAGTATTGCATCGGTGATATGCTCAATCACATAGGAGTTTCGCCCCTCGTTGCTCATCGGTGATACAGTTTTTTCGTTTTGTCTCATTTTACTGCCCCTCATTGACACCAAACAATGCGGACGATACGATTGTTACGCCGATACAAATGTAACAACAAAATGGTAGCACGCCAAACGGGCGATGTCAACCCAAAACAGGAGAAAGGACTTCAATATGACGTTTACAAAAAAGAGATGGATCATCCTGCTCATCCTGATCGCTGCGGGATTGATCCTGGGCAGGCTTGCGGTCAGGGCCTTCATGAATCTGCTGCTGGGCGGCACACTGTTCGGGGGGAACTTCTTATGAGCAAAGGGACAACAAAAAAGGGGAGCAGGGCAGTGTTCATCGGAATTGGAATTTTGGCTTTCGTGTTGGCTTTTTTCGCCGGCGCGGTTTCGAAGTTTGCCATCAAGCCATCCTGGAACAAGGAATACACGGTGGTTTGGAGCGATGAGATCGGCGAGATGCACACTGATATTCCCTACGGACAGGGGGAGGCGAATCGATTTGACCTCTACATGCCGGCAGATGACACAAGGGAGAGCTATGGCCTTGTGGTGTATCTTCATGCGGGCGGCTTTACCAGCGGAGACAAGCAGGACGATATTGCCATGCTGCAATGGCTTTGCTCCAAAGGCTATGTTGCGGCCGGGATCAACTACACGCTGCGCACGGATACCAACTCCGCAAGCGTTTTCTCGCAATCCAATGAGATCAAGGAGGCCATTCCCAAGGTGATCGAAGCTGCCGGGGAATACGGCTATCCGATTGACAAGCTGACAATGGCGGGAGGCTCTGCGGGTCATACGCTGGCCATGATCTACGCCTATCGTGACGCCGCAGAGGCCCCTGTTCCGGTGGTGCTGACCTTTGGGGCGGTCGGCCCGGCCAGCTTCTATCAGGAGGACTGGGGGATCTATGGCCTTGACCAGAGCGATGAGGCCTGCGCCGCGATGTTCAGTGTGATGGCCGGGGTTGAAATCACTCCGGAGGAGATCCGGGACGGTACATATCTGGAAAAGGTAAAGCCGATCTCCGCCTCCATGTGGGTAACGGAGCAGTCAGCTCCCGCGGTCGTCGCCTATGGAACGCAGGACAGGGTCCAGCCGTATCTGACCTCCCTGCGCTTGCGATCGGCGCTGGAGCAGAATGGTGTGGACTTCCAGTATTTTGAACTGCCCCACTCCGGGCATGGCTTGCAGAATGACGATGCTATTTCCAAACAGTGGATGGAGGCGGTCGAGGAATACCTCGAAAAGTATATGCCTTTGGGGTAGTACGAAGAGTCGATCGTGATTTCCCACAATAGAGGACAGATATATTGCGATCGCGAGACGCTACTGTTCAAAAAGAGGCGATTCAATGGCGACGATTTTGCTTGTTTTTATTTATGTTTTTTATATAGGGTTGGGAATTCCGGATTCCCTTCTTGGCGCGGCTTGGCCAGCCATGTATGAAGAACTGCATGTGCCAATTTCCTATGCCAGCATGATTTCGGTGATTATTTCTTCGGGCACGGTCCTTTCAAGCCTTTTCAGCACAAAGGTGATCGCTAGGTTGGGCACGGCAAAGGTCACCGCTATATCGACAAGTCTGACTGCGGTTGCGTTACTTGGCTTTTCCTGTTCACAGAACTTCTGCTGGCTTTGCATCTGCGCAATCCCTTTGGGCATTGGGGCAGGCTCCATTGATACCGCGCTGAACAACTATGTGGCGCTTTACTATAATGCCATGCAGGTGAATTTTTTGCATTGCTTTTATGGGATCGGCGTTACAGTAAGCCCATACCTTATGTCCCGTGCATTGTCAGAAAGTATGAACTGGAAAGGCGGCTATCGGACGGTCTTTTATCTCCAGCTCACAATTGCCGCTCTGTCCATCCTGAGTCTTCCCTTGTGGAAGAAAATCAAAGAAAGACGGCAGGAAGAGGCCATACAGGTATTACCGCTCCATGAAATGATCAGGCGGAAGAAAATCTGGGCATCCTGTGGTGTGTTTGCGGGAATCAGCGCTTTGGAATCCACCTGCCTGATCTGGGGAAGCACATATCTGTCAGAAGCAATCGGATTATCCGCAGACAAAGCGGCTGCAAAGGTCACGTTCTATTTTGCTGGAATGACGATAGGGCGGCTTCTCTCCGGCCTGTTGTCCATTCGTTTTTCCGACTGGAAAATCATTGGCATGGGACAGGCTGTGATCCTTGCGGCGCTGCTTGTCCTGTTGACAACAAACGACGTGACATTCGCTGCAGAGGGGCTGTTTTTGATTGGGCTTGGAAACGGCCCGATCTTTCCGAGCATGACACATTTAACTCCGATTTTATATAAAAAAGAAACATCTCAATCCATAATAGGAATTGAGATGGCGTTTTCAAACCTGAGCATCATGCTCACACCGGTTTTATTTGGCTTTGTGTCAAATAAAGCAGGTGTTAGCGCCTTTCCGGTTTTTCTGATCGTTATGTTCGTCCTTCTGCTTGGTTGCACAGCGGCCCTTAAAATTGGAGATGCAGGAAAGCAAAAGAGAATCGTTTGAAATTGCACCTGCAAATCAAAAATATTACAAAAGCTACCGTTATCCAAATTTTGTGATAGTTCCACATCAAATAAATGAACACGACAAAAAGGATTCAGAAAGGGAATTGCGCCGTGAACAAGCAGAAACTGAAAGGCTGGAAAAAGGTTGTGATCATCCTTGGCAGCATTCCGGTGATGCTGGTTGTTTTGCTTGCAGGGCTGTACCTGTATGCAGACAACAAGCCGGACGTTCATAAGGGCTACAACGCAGAAATTGAGACCGGAGGAGAAATCGAAAGCCACTATCTGCAAAGTGGGACCTTGGAGACGGAAAAGGTCACGGCGCCGGCGGAAAAACCCATTGGAAAATACACGATTTTTTATCCCTCCGAACTGGAGACCTCTGCTCAAACATACCCTATGATCCTGGTGGTCAATGGAACGGGCGGAAAAGCAACAAAATATGAGCCGCAGTTCGAGCTGTATGCCTCCTGGGGATTTATCACCGTGGGGACACAGGACAAAGGCACAGGAAGCGGGCAGACGACCATTGAGACCTTGAACTACATGCTGGAGCAAAACGAGGATCCCGACAGCGTTTTCTATCAAAGAATCGATGTGAAAAATATCGGGGTGACGGGTTTTTCACAGGGCGGGGCCGCCGTGTTCAATGCAATTACGAAATATGAGGAGAGCGGTTATTTTAAGACTGCGGCGCCGCTTTCACCTGTATGCGAGCGCACCGCTGCGGCTGTAACCGATTATCCGTATCGTTCGGAGGAGGTCAACTGCCCTGTTTTGATGTTGGCTGGTACGAGCGGAGAATTTGAAACAGAATCCGTGATCCCCCTTGCCGACATGGAGGAAATGTACGATGACATGACGGTTCCGAAAGTGATGGCTCGACGGGTCGGTATGACCCATGATCAGATGCTGTACTCTGCCGGAGGCTATGTCATTGCATGGTTCCGCTGGCAGCTGATGGGGGATGCGTATGCCGCCGGTGCCTTTACGGGAGATGAACCTGAAATGATGAGGAACCCGCTGTATCAAAATCAGCGCGCCAATTTGAATAGAGTGTGGGGCGGATGAAACGTGGTAGGGCGGGGATATTGGAAATACCGGCACGGGGGCGTTGAACGGCCTCTCCGGTATCTCCGCGAAGAAACAGGAGAAGCCTTTATCGGCTTTCAAAATGACGAGATGCTGCCAAGATTTTATGATGTTTCCCCAATATCTTCCGATGGCAGAGGGAGCAATCCGCGCTAAAATAATAACAGAGGTTGTTTGATATACTGCCAAAAGGAGGAGCCGTCATGGAAAAAACGAAACAAAAGGTGAGTCAGGAGGGTTGGCGGACTACAAAAAAGGAGCGCCGCAATTACATCGTCGGAGACCTTGGCAGGACGCTGGAGGGCTACATTGTCACCGCGATGATGAGCACCTTCATGATCTTTCAGGGAATCGATATGACCGCCATCGCCGGAGCCATGCTCGTCGTCAAGATCATTGACGCCTTTGACGATGTGATCTTCGGCTATTTGGTGGACCGCATTCATATCACGGAGTGGAAGGCCTTTCAAAAGGTGTCCGGCGAAGGAAAATATCTGCCGTGGTATCGTCTTACCTTTTTCTTTTTTCCCATTTTTACGGCGTTGTTCTTCTGTATGCCGAGAGGCTGGGGTGCAGGCGGCAAGCTCGTGTGGTTCTTCGTTTTCTATCTGCTGTACGATTTGAGCTATACGCTGGTGGAGGTCCCCATGCAGTCCATGATCGTCACGCTGACCGATAACACCGATGAGCGCAACTCTATTTTGCAGACCAAGACGATCCTGAACTCCCTCGCCACCATCGTAGCCGGCATGATCTGGACCGTGGCGATCAGCGAGCATGTCGGTATCGGCATTCGTGAGGTTGCGCTGGTTTCTTCCGTTGCCTTTTTCTTTATGATGCTTCCTTTGGGCAGAGGCGTAAAGGAGCACAATACAACGCTGGCAAATGTGGATTCCACGGAAACCGAGAAGTATTCTTTGAAGGATATGTGGAACTGCATTAAAACCAATAAATACTTAATGATCCTGCTGCTCAGCACAGTCATCACCTCCTGCCTTCAGACAGGAGGCGCGGTGGGTCTGCTGGTTTCCTACTATCATTTTGGCAACAGCCTGATCATGGCCATTCCGATTCTGATTTCTCTGCCCCCAGTCCTCCTCGCGCAGATACAGACAAGAAAACTGGTCAACCGATTCGGCAAGCTAAAGGTGTTTATGATATGCGGTGTGATTGGTGCGCTGATCCAGATGAGCATCTATTTTGTCGGCCCGATTTTCGCGATCTGCTGCACGCTGCTGGTGCTGCAGGCCCCTTTCGGAAATGTCAGCAATGTGGCAAAGAGCTTCTTCCTGCCGGACACCATCGAGTATACCCGCTATAAAACCGGAAAGGATTGCTCCGGCATCTGCAATGCGCTGTCCTCCTTCGTAACGAAGCTGACCACCAGCGTCTCGTCCTCTCTGGGCCTGTTTATCCTCGGTTTGTCCAACTATATCCCGGTGGCGGCAGAGAGCTTTGAGGATTTGGAAAAGGCCGGTGTTACACAGCCCAAAGAGGCCATGGATGTGATGTGGCTCATCTACGCGCTGATTCCGCTGATCGGCACTCTTCTGGGTGTTCTGGTCATGGGCCTCTATAAGCTCAGGGATCAGGATGTGGCATTGATGGCAAAGTGCAATGCCGGTGAGATCACCCGGGAAGAATGCGAGGTCCACCTGAGCAAAAAGTATTAAGGAAGATGCCGATATGGACGTCCGAGACATCGACCGGGCCATGGAAGAATATCTGCACAATCAGGAATTGGCCGGCGGCGCTTTGCTCGTTCGAAAAAACGATGAGATTGTTTACGACGGAAAGTGGGGCTATGCCGATCTTGCCGCACGGACTCCGGTGACGGACGAAACGATTTTTCGCATGGCATCCATGACCAAGATCGTGACTGCCGTCGGCATTCTGAAGCTGATCGAAAACGGAGTGTTGAGCCTGGACGACCCGCTCTCCCAATACCTGCCGGAGTTTTCCGATATGCGGGTCTGCGCCGACAAACGATATGAATTTCGCCCGGGCATGAGCATGGTATCGTTCCTGCCGAAGCTGCTGTTTTTCCGAATGGACAGGGTGAAAACCGTTCCGGCGGACAGGGAGATCACCATTCGGGATCTTTTGAGCCACGCTTCTGGCTTGCAGCAGGGAGTGGCGGGCATGATGGCGATGCTGAAGGCGGATAAAAACGATTCCCTGGAGGACCGGATCCATACCTACAGCCGCTATGCGCTGGATTTTCAGCCGGGCACCGCGACCAGCTATTCCCCCTGCGCGGCTTTTGATATTCTGGGCTATTTGCTCGGTACTTTGACAGGGAAAACCCCTGCGGAAGCCTACCGGGAGCTTGTGTTTGAGCCGCTGGAGATGCGAACCGCCGCATTCAAGCTGCCCGATGAGCAGAAAAAACGCCTTGCCAGAACCTATACGCGAAAAAACGGAAAGCTGGTTGATATCACCGGAACGAGCGAGGATCTGGAGGGAATAATCCAGATTCAGAGTGATTCCGATTATGTGGCAGGCAGCGGCGGCCTGTACTGCACTGTAAAGGATTATGAAAAGCTGGGGCGGATGCTGTGCCGGGGCGGCGACGGGTATTTGAGGCCGGAAACCGTGCGGCTCATGCACACGGAGGCGCAGGAAAAGCATCTGGAACCGGAACCCGGACAGGTGTGGGGCCTGGGCGTCCGCATCCGTCAGCAGGACAAATTCTGCACTCTGGGTACCTACGGGTGGAGCGGCGCGCTGGGGACCCACTTCTTTGTGTCCCCGGCGGACAATTTGGAGGCGGTCTTTGCCACCCACAGAAAGGATCTGGGCGGTTCTGGCTCTTATATCAGCCGAAAAGTGGAGGAACTGGTTTTCGGTATCTGGGGAAACCCGTGAAAAGGAGCTGACGCGGGCATTCTCTGCTCGCGTCAGCTTTCTCATTAAATATAATCCCCGTTCTTGCGGAACTGGATCGGTGTTGCGCCCACCCTCTTTTTGAAGAGGTAATTAAAATTGTTGATGTCGTGGATACCGACCGCATGCGCGATCTTGACGGCGGGGAGCGTTGTGGTCTTCAGCAGGAGCTTTGCCTGATGGATCCGCACCCAGATCAGGTAGTCGTTGGGTGAAAAGCCGGTGTAATGTTTGAATTCCTTGGCCAGATGGAATTTGTTGGTTTGCGTCAATTCTGCCAGGGAATCCAGCGAAATGGATTGTGTGAAGTTTTCCTCTATGTACTTCATGGCCTGCTGGACAAAACGCGGCACATCCTGCTTTTGTATGGCAACCTTGGATGCCTGCACCACGAGGTACAGAAGCATCCCGTCGATGGCGTGAGAGGCGCGCAGATCCCGGTGCAGCTGAGGAGAATCATAGATCTCGAGAATCTGTTCCAGATACCGCACAAACCTTCCGGTGGCTTCCTCATGAAAATACTGCTGTCCCATTTTTTCATATTCTTCCGCGTAGTGCTCCGCAAGCGGGCCTTGAAAATGAAAAACCGCCACCTTCCAATCCTCTGCGGCCTCGTAATAGTGCGGCTTCCGGCAGTCAATCAAAATGCCGTCTCCGGGATGCAGCTCTGCTGCCCGTCCGCCGTATTCCACCCGTCCCGTTCCTGTTAGGGTATAGAGGATCAGAAAGGAACGGAAATTCTGCCGCCGGGTAAAAGAGCCTTTTCGGTAGTGGAATATGGTAAATGCCTGCATGTAAAACAGGTTTTCCTTGGCATAGGCCGTGATGGGGACCGGGCGAAAGGCGTCCGCGCTTCCCACGATATAGAAGTCGGAATTTACCAGGTTTTCAGGATCATACTTCCCGCTTTTCAGTGTGGCATCCGAAACCTGTCCGGAGGTAATGGGGCGGCTGGTTTCCGAGTGGAGAAAAGAGATGCAGTCAAACAAGGAAAATCACCGCCTTTCACGAGAATATCCTGCCATTATTATACTGGCGGTTTAGGGCAAATTCAAGAGAACGACCGGCACAACATTTTATGATTTGGAGGGCGTTATGGAATTTACAAAGGACACCCGCATCAAGGACATCCTGGATCTGCCCTGCTTTCGACAGATGAATGGGCAGTTCATTGCAAGCAGCGCAGGCGACTGGTTTTGCGGCAAGGGCGAGCTGTCGCTTGATGAGCTCCAGCGACAGAACCCCACCTGGTATTGGGAGGATGTGGCTTATGGATTGAGACGCTTGCAGGAAATTGCCCTTGGCGGGGAACAGTACGTTTATCCGGTCCGTGAAGGAGTATGCCTGATCCATCTTCCAGCAGAAAACCGGAAATACCAAGAATACGCCATCCTAAATGCCGGGGGCGCTTACGGAGCGGTTTGCACCATGGTGGAGTCCTTGCCGGTGGCGGCGAAGCTGAACGAGCTGGGGATGGACTGCTTCTGTCTGAATTATCGCACGGCGACAAAGGACAGCTTTGCACGCGGGCTCATGCCAAAGCCCTTGGAGGATCTTGCGATGGCGTGGAAGACGATCAAAAGCAAAGAAATGCTGTTTGATCTGAACGCGGAGCGCTATTTTGTCGGAGGCTTCTCTGCAGGCGGGCATCTTGCAGCTATGTGGGGAACCGAAAACCACGGCGCAAGGCATTTTGACATCCCGAACCCGGAGGCTCTGCTGCTGGCCTATCCGTTGATCGGGCTGGAAAACCTTGCCGGCCCTGCGGCGCAGCTGCTGCGCACCGGGCTGCTGGGCGTGAATTATGCACAGGAAAAACTGGCGGAATATACCGCAAGCCGCCAGATCGGCGCCTGCTATCCGCCGGTGTATCTCGTCCAAGCAGAGGACGACGATACGGTCCCGAAGCAGGATGCCGCGGACATGGAGACGGCGCTGAACAAAGCGGGGATCCCCCACTGCATGGAGCGTGTCCCCGCCGGCGGACACGGCTTCGGGCTGGGCACTGCCACAGCTGCC
>ERZ791881.362-NODE-362-length-45658-cov-7.177554_pt1 | contig 45658 bp, 31 predicted proteins | sample MGYA00510161_ERZ791881 | MGnify/ENA primary metagenome ERZ791881 (study PRJEB30046, sample SAMN00792073) | human gut metagenome | study: EMG produced TPA metagenomics assembly of the A metagenome-wide association study of gut microbiota in type 2...
AATAAGTGCTGTTTTCTTAACTTTGTGAAGTGGTAAAGAGTGTAGAGTTTTTTAATGTTAAATCTTTATCGTTAAATGATTTGATGTCAATAAGGATTTTAATCATCATATCTTTATTGTTGGTTTCTGTATAGTAATCCAAAATAAAGTTTTGAATAAGTGGAATACCTTCGTATACATTGTTCTGCAAGAGTGACTGATAATACAAAATGATATTTTTTTCAAAATCAACATTTTGTTTTTGAATACGAGCACTTATAGCTTGCAAAAAAGGCTTGTAAAAATCGTCTGCATATTCTAAATGAGATTCTATATAATCTAAACATTTTAGATACTCATTCTGTTTGTAATATGAATAGGGTATGAAATAACATAAATCACAAGATGGATCTTTGTTTTCGATTGCCAAGTTTGTGTATTTTATACATTCACTGTATTGACAGTTTAATAGATAGCACCAAGCTAGACTGTGGTGTATTTTTGGAACATGTTCTTTGTTTGTTTGATTGATATCACTTAATAATTCCTTTAATTTAGCTGTTGCAAAATCATATAATCCCATACTAATTAAGCAATTACATTGTGAAAAATCAATGTAGAACAGAGTAGTATAGTTATTTAGTCGATTAAAGATATTTCTAGCTTTTTCACAATATGAATAAGCTAAAGCTACACGATTAGTACGAGCGCATAAACTGATTAGTTGAAAAAGAGAATATGCATATACTTTAGAATTACTTGAAGATAGTTCTAAAGATTTGTTTAAGTAATTTTCAGCAATGAAAATGGAAACACTTTTTCGCTTGTAGTATATGCCTAGCAAACAGTAAAAGATGGATATGTTAGCTAGTGATAATGCGTCTAAATTTGATTCGACTAATTCTCTAATATATTCTATTTGTGTATTATTATTGCTAATACGCATGTATTATTATTGCTAATACGCATATGATAGTGTAATTCTATGATTTTAAAAACAAAATAAGCACTAGAATTTTCATAGATATTAGTATTTTCCACTGCTTTTTTTAAAATATCGGATTCTTTTGTCTGGTTAGCAAAAAATAAAGCTTTAAAGGCTTCGTTAAGAATATCACATGCTTCATCATACAGTTGTTGATTTTCATCGAATGAAATATCATAGAAATTACTTAATTGTTGTATAGTTCCATTTGGAAAATTTCTCTTCCCATTTTCTAGATCGCTTAAGAAACCTTTGTTCATCCGAATTGAATCTGCAACATATGCTAAAGATAGACCGTCATTTATTCTGTGGTTTCGAAAAAATCCACCAATATTATTTATTTTATGTTGTGACTTTGGAATTTGCTTGACAAATGGCATAAGATTATCACCTCATTGCAATAATAATATCACAAATACATGGCAGTAATGTTAGTTATTTGTTTTTAAGATTAATTAAGTTTACACAGTTAGCGATTATGCTTGTGACAATTGCTTTTTCGTCTAAATTTAAATTTCGTAATTCTTTTAAAGAACTATAGTTCTCTACTAGCAGTGATTCAAAAGCACTTGTAGTATCTGGTGTAGCCTTGTTTTCAGTTCTACCAAGTATATAATCAGTAGATACATTAAAATAGTCTGCTAATGTGCATAATTCATATATTTCAATTTTCCTTACTATCCAAAGAAGCAAAAGCACCAACGCCAAGAGCCTAGACTATATAAGAAAACGTTCATCAAAGTATAGAGAGTATAATAAACAACTAGAACAGAAAAGGAATTTTGAAAGTAACTGAAAAAAAATTTTAGGCGGTTTTGTACAAAAAATGAACAAAACCCCCATGTAAACTTAAATCAAAAAAATGGGGAATTTTGGAAAAAATGAACAAAACCCCCATGATAACTTAAATCTAAAATTCAGGCAAAAATTGTTAAAAATGAACAAAACCCAAAAAAAAGTATGAGTTCAAGAAGAATTCATACTCTTTTTTTTTACTTACAACAGGATGTGAGTCTCACGCATTCTCAGACCGCTGCAGTATGTACAGGAAGTCATTCCACGAATGTGTTTCTCTACCCACATGTTGACGCTGAGTAAATATTTTCGTCCACAGTCTTTGCACTCCCACCAGACTCTTGCAGTACTTGTTGGCAGAATCTCATCTGGGAAGATGCCTAGCAGAGTGTTTTCATTTTCAGCCCATTCATCTTGAATTTCAGGATAAAGGTCTAACAAAGTGTTGAATCCAGCTAAAGGTTTTTCATTGTTGCAATAAGGACACTCAGCAAGTCCATTGACCACATCTCTTACAGATGCGGTGTATTTTCCACCACAGGTAGGACAAACCCACTCGGCACGATAGATGTGGCTTGATAGTACCTCAGAAGGTAATCTATCATTGCTTTCTGCCCATCTCTTGGCAATCTCAGGATACTCATCTTCTAATGAATTATATCCAGCAACAACCGTTTTACCTGTACATATTGGACACTCAAATTCATCATCAACCACTTTTCTTACTTCTGCTTTGAATTCATGCTTACAAGTCGGGCAATACCAGACCGCTTTGTATGAACTCTGAGAAGTTACTTCTGTTGGCTTCTTTTCGTTCTTCTCAGACCAGATAAAAGGTAGATTAGGATATTCATCCTGCAAAGTATTCAAGCCTTCGACAGCAATTCGTTTACTGCAGACTGGACAATCTGAATTGTCGTTAGCTTTGGCTCTTAAATCTCTTTCATAAACATAGTGACAATCCGGACATTCCCAGTACGCTGTAACATACCAGTCCTTTCGTACCATAGTTGCAGGTCTTTCGTTCAAGCTCGAATATTGCGGAACCAGTTCTGGGTTTGTTGTTGCTAAATCATTGTATCCAGTTAAAACTTTTGTGCCATGACAATACGGACAATCTATACTGCCGTGTTCTTTATATTTGACGCGACGTCGATATTCACCACCGCATTCAGGGCAGGTCCAAAGAGCTACATAAGAACCGCCTGCTAAGATTTCATCTGCTTTACGCTCATCGTTTGGAGAAAGCAAGGCTGCAATGTCTGGATTTGTTGTAGCCAAATCATTGATGCCTTTTTCAACACGTTTATTGGTGCATACAGGACAAGAAGCATCTCCAACACTTCGATCTCGTATTTTAGCGTAATATTCAGTACCACATTCTGAACAAATCCAATATACTTCATATACCTGCCATTCTCCAACTTCATTTGCCTTTTTGTCATTTTTAGGCGAAAATTCACTGGCAAGTTGTGGGTTGGTAATCGTTAAATCATTAACTCCTGATTTTAATTTTGTATGGTTGCAATATGGGCAGGAATTATCGCCAATTTTACGTTCATTTACAGGATACAAATAATCTTCACCACAAGTAGGGCATGTCCATAATACTTTTCTGCTTGTATCAAAGGCAATCTGACTTGCTGTTGATTTATTATTTACAGAAAATTCTGAAGCAAGTTCTGGATTTAAAGCTTGAAGAGAAGTTTTTTCTGGGTCAACACGTTTACCTTCACAGACAGGACAATGGAAATCATTTTCAACGAGCTCTCGTAATGTGCATTTAAAATGATGACCATTAGAACAGACAAAATGGTAACTATTGTCAAGCGTTGCTAAAACTTGATCAGGTCTTTTTTCATTCTTTTCATAATCCCAGAATAAAATTACCGCTGGATAAATCGTTGCTAAATCATTACTACCTTTTTTAAGTACAGTTCCACTGCAAATAGGACATTGTCCATTTAATTCGACATGTCGTATAATAGGCCGTACAAACGAATGACCGTTCTTACACTTAAAGTAAACATTTCGGTAAGAAACAACAACTTCACTGGCTTTGTTGCCATTCTTTTCTTCGTCATAATCTTGTGCAAGTACAGGATAAAGATGTTCAAAGTCATTGTATCCTTTCAGTGCTTTTTTATTTTCGCAATAAGGACATCTAAAACCTTGATCATGAATTTTGTAAAATGAAGCCGTGAATTCATGACCTTTTTCACAGATCCAGTTTCTCGGAGTATAATCAGAAACAATAGCATCTTCATAAGGAAGCGTGTTATCTTTGGCATAAAACTTTTCTAATTCAGGGTATCGTTCCTTAAATGTCTTATTACCATAACAGGTAGGACATTTGCCATATCCTTGAACTCTTACATAGATAGGAGATTTCCATTTTGTTCCACAGTCAGGACAACACCAAGTAGCAAGATATTTGGAGTTAGGTGCATATTCATATAGGGTTGATTCATTTGATGAGGCCCACTCTTTGATTAGTTCAGGTGCTTTTGCTCCAGCACTATCTTCACGACGGACTTTAAAACCGTTACAATATGGGCATCCTATAGTACCATTTTTTAAAGCACGAATCATGTGCCCAAGTTTTTGTTCATATTCACCGTGCTTTGGACAAATCCATAAAAATTTTGCTTTTACCCCTCGTACTTCGTTTAAAGGTATTGGATTATTTGGAGAATATAAAGGCACTAGTTCCGGATAATCAACATCATATCCATCTTTTCTGCGGACTTTAGCACAGGCAGGACAAGCAGCGATTCCGTTATTACCATTATAGCGATGTGCACGTCCATGAATAGGAGCATCCCATTCAAATCCACATATATGACATTTCCAATGGATTCTTGTTTTTGAGCCTATTCCAAGTTCATTTAAATCAATATCAGGATTCAATTCATCTGATGTATCCAATGCGAGTTGAGGGGAAACTGTTCGGAAGTCATTTACTCCTTTTCTTATAACATTATTTGTCTCGCATGCTGGACATTTGTCCGTTCTTAAACGTCCACATATCTGAGTCCTCCATGAATATCCACATTTAGGACATTTAAACCAGGCATATTCATTACTTCTTGCAGGAGTGATTTCAGGATCAAGTGTGTTTTTTTCTTTATCCCAGAATTTCATGATTTCAGGTTTTGAAATAACCATTGTTGAACGCTTTTTGCATTCTGGACAGGTTGTGTTTCCTCTAGACATATTAAAAACTATACGTTCAAACCGATGCCCATGTTCGCATTTCCAGTATGCTTTTTCGTTGCACATCGGTCCAATTTTGTATGGATCGAGCGTGTTTTTTTCAAAATCCCAGTACTTCAGGTACTCAGGATGTTCTTCCGCAAAGATTCTTTTCTTACTCATCGTCAAAACCTCCCATCAGATCCTGAATAGAGTCTACTGTATCGTCTTCATCTGAAGTGGTGGCCTGATTACTGCTGATTTCAAGTACTGATTCAGGAGTAATCATCTCTGATTCGACACTTTCAGGGTTGACGTACAGGCTAAACAAAGAGTCCAGTCCTTCTTTTTTCAGAATCTCATTTGCAATGTCTGGATAAACATACGTATCCAGAACCTTCTTCATTTTTGAAAGCATTTCCTGTGAATACCGATTGATTTTATTGGTATTCATCTGCTCTAATTCAGCAATCTGACTCTTTAAATCATTGATTTCAGATTTCATCCGTCTGATTTTATCTTCCAAATGCTCTTTGTCCCTGAGGAATTCTCCAGCACTGCGGCATACTTCGCCATAATAGTTGTCACGCTGAATCAGAGCATTTTTCAAGTCACTTCTTGAACGGTTCAGATTCAGAAAAGCATCGACATCAAGCTGTCTCCATGTGACGATTGTCGTTTCCAATGTCACCTGATTACTGGCATTGATTTGGTCAATATATTGTTTAGCTTTTGGACAGCGTCGAATGGAATACGCCTTGAAATTAGGGCGTCCATGAGTCTTTGCATATCGCTCAAGGTCTGATGTTTTAATCATCCTATTTGGATATTCCAGATAATATTCGTTGATTAAAGCAATAAGTTCGTCTTCTGTGAATGATCTAGGTCGTGCCATGTTATTCATCTCCTTTATTTTCATCTTTTTCCGTGTTTTCCAGCAGCATCTGTTCCATCTTGAATCGTCTGTACGAATATTCAGCGTTTTGAAGCTTTAAAACTGCCTGTTCGATATCTTCTTTATTCTTCTCATGCATTCTGTATTCATGGACGATATCCTTTAGTGTGGCCAGCTGAATCTGCAAATCGTTTCGGACGTTTTCTTCTGTCTTTTTGAAGCTAGTTCCTGAATTTCTGTAATAGATGCATTTTTCACAGCTGCCAATATATCCATTGTCATCTGCGATATTCAGGCAGTACGAGAAGTCATGTTCTGCCACCTGTGGATTGCAGCAGAACCGGTTGTCACCAAGAGGTATATAGTTTTTGGCAAGCAAAGGCTGATTGTATCGTTTACTGATTGAATACGTCTGTTTGCCTTGAATCATCCTCACATACTGTCTTCTTGCCTTGCATTCCACATATTCAGCTACATTGCTGAAATAAAATGCTGTCATGTTTGTATTGTCATGACCTGCAAGAATAGAGGCAATCATAGGAGGAGCTCCTTCCATGACGATATTGATCATAGCCAGATGTCGTGTGTCGCCAAGGTAGATGTATTCAATATCGTTTGAAGTCAGGTTACGCAGGGATTTATCATAAACGATATGATATCCATATCTTTCTGAAACAATCTGTTCGAAGAAATATCTCAGACAGGTACAAAGATTATGATAGGTAAAATAACGGCTGTTGTAGGGAATACATCTATCCCACTTTCTATAGTGCGTATCAGCAATAAAGAGTGTGTACAGTTCGTTATCAGAATACTTTTTCGTAGCTTCCAGATACCAGCTGATTAAATTGGCAAACTTATCAGGAACGGAGTACGTAACCCTTTCATAATCTGTAGATATCTTATACGATACTTTCCTGTTGCTTCCTTTTAGCTTGTCTTTAACGATTGTGAGTGTCCATGAATCACCTGATTTTTTTAGGCAGTTTCTTGGAGTCAGAACAAACTCACGAGGTCTCATAGGAAGAACACCAGAAAGATTCCACCACAAATAAACAGGGAAGTAGAACAGTTTTTCATCCTCATCAGTAGATTCTTCCCAGAACCGGCTTAGAATATCGTTGAATTTGAAATAGGATTCAAAGGAAGCCAGTGTCCTCTGATGTGTTGGGGCTCTTTTTCTGAAATCATCTTGTACATCTTCCAAGGCTCTTAAAAGATTGTCCTGAACCGAATCATCACTGATTTTAATAAGCGAAAAGAACTCTGAGATTTGATTACACGTATTATAGTAGTAATCATCAACAAATCTTGGCTTGTTAAAGTCGTAGGATGCGATGAAATGCTTTAGCTGTCCAACAAAATCCCGAAGTGTTGTGAAGGCAAGTTCTCCAAACTTGAATATCGTATATGTTTTTACGTAGTTGATGTATTCATGCTTTGTGATACCTATGGTATTTAGAAATGTATCACAGTCAATATTCTTTAAATCAAAGTTCAATCCGTAATTGGCATATTCATCCGTTACACTCCAGCTTTTGTCATCAAAATACCCGCCTGTGATAACGCCTTTTTCCTTGTAGCTTAGAAACAGTCTTTTAGCTTCCTTATAGGAAAATTCATTCAATTCAGGAATCATGATGACTGATGTGATGATGCTGTTACTATTGTTGTTGTTGTCGTTGTTGTTCATTAGTTGTCAACTCCTTTACTAGATTGTTCATTATGCTGAATTCAGTATCTCCGTAGTTTTCCTTGATACATAGCAGTACATCCTGTAATTTAGGCAGAATGGTTTGTGTAACGATTGTCTTTAATCGGTCTTTTTCAATTTGAGTGGTTGCTTTATCATACTGGCTTTTAAGGTCCAGTGACATTTGTGCCAGCTGGAATACAGTCGTTTTTGTCGATACTTCATACTGACAGCCAATACATGTGCTTTTTTCTTTGAAAGGGCACTGCTTTTTCATAGCAGACATGATGCACAGGCTTCCTTCGGTCTTAGAGAGTGCCTCGTCGTTGCCGATACGGTGAAGAATGACAAGAATCTCCTGTTTGTTTGCTGCATTGATGATTTCGATTGCCGTCTGTTTGGATTGATTCGTTGCTCTTTGCATGACGCCGATTGAGTTTTCAATTTCCAAAGGAGACATAGAGAGTTCCTTTATCAGCTTTGTCTGGTTCTCTACGCCAAGTTCTTCGAATTTATCCTTGTACAGCATTTTCAGAAGCATTGTGGCAATGTTTGAAAGAACACCACGCTCCAGTAATTCGTGTGCAACAAAATCGGCAGTGTATCCAGACATTTTTTGGTCTTGCAGGTATACTCGTGTCGTATTCGCAAATTCTGTAAAGCTTCCTTTGTGTGAACGTGCTCTGGATGCGAGTTCATAGCCTTTCACATTGAAGTCATTGTTAGATGCAATTACATCTCTTGTCAGATACTCAATCATCTGAAGGAATGACTTGTTTGCCTGACGACAGTGGAAGTTGGATTTGATGAACAGATTTGCAATTTCATCTCCCATTGCTTTCTTGATATCTCTGTATTCACGGATAACTCGAAGCAGCGGCTGGCTTTCATCTGCTCCAGACAGCTGAAAATGTGCCTCAGCAATTGCGAACAGAGTACCAACATGCACTTCCAGAGATGAAGGTACATGAAAATGAATGGTCGAAATTCCAGAGTAGTCTTTCGTCTTGTTTGGAGTCAGCTGGACCGCATTTAAATATACATTTATGGATAGCAATGTACGTTTTGCATCTTCATCCGTGAATTCACCTTTTTTGACTTTCTCTAGAACTTCTTCAGGAGAGTAGGCAAGCTTAGGATGCGGGAAGCGCAGCAAATCCGTAGTTCTCAAAGCACATAGAAAATGCAGTGAGATAAAGAGCCATGTATCAATGTAATCCTTGGATTTGGCTGCTTTCAGATACATCTGATTCTTTGAAATGTAGTCAGCATTCAGCATATGATAAAGAACATTTAGATAGAAGTTCAGGTCATATGCCTCGTTGTTCTTGGCTTTTGAATAGTTGTTCACCTGATAGAGTCCGTTAAAAGCCGTTCGGATACTTCTGCTTTCGCTCAGCCAGTTGATGAAGAAAACGAGTACTTCAGCATCACATCTTTTCAGGTGTTCTGATGCGTCTTTTAACAGATACTTGATTTCGTTGCTGCTGGAAAAAGCAATCTCACCAGGAAGGTAATAAAGCAGAAAATCCAGAACACCTACAACAGAGCTTCTGTCAACAGTGACATCTCTTTTGAATCTGTTGAAATACTCAAAAGTTTCGGGAAATTCCTTTTCAAACATCTGGACAAGCCTTTCATGTTTCTGCTCAGGTGTTTTGTTGAATGAGCTGAAGTAGCTGACGATTTCATTTTCGTTGTTGTTCCATGTCTCATCCGAGATGTAGAGTTCTTTGTTTATGACTTTGGGAGTGTCATTGAACCAGTTGTTGAAAACGAAATATTCCGTCAGTTTTGCAGTGCAGTCCTGATAGGGAATGTTATTCTGCAGTGCTAGATTCTTGATTTTCTGGGTTAGATTGACCATAAATTTTATTTACCCTCCATGTGTTATAGCTCCAGATTTCATCTTCAACACTGTCAAGCTGTTTGATAAGCTCGCTCTTGTTCTGTAGATAAGTGTTGGCGGATTCTGGACTTCTGTCTCCTCTGTATTTCATGATTGTAGGAAGCTGTTCACCAAACTGAACAAGCTTTACCGTAAACCAGTGCCTGAATATATGCGGAGTCAATGAATGAGTGTACAGCATATGCCCGTAAAGCTGTGTGCTCGGGTTGTCACTGTGAATCATTATTTCTCTGGCTTCACAAATGACCTTTTTAAATTCACGTAAATAAGCATTATATGTGTAAGCTTTGCCGTATTGATTCGTTGTCAATGGACCATAATCGGTTTCGAATTTTCTGCCTTCAATAAAATCCATATAGATTTCATACAGCGTTCGAAATTCGGCAAGAAACGCTGGATATACCTTTTGTCTTCTGTGTTTTTTTATACCGCCAACAGGTACATCGTCACTGCGTAGACGAACTTCTTTTGTCAGGTCGATTTCGATATTGTAGATTTCATCGCCAAATAGCTCGAAAAAGATTCCGCCGTATTCTTCTCGGCGTACATTGCAGGCTTCAGAAGGTCTCAGTCCTGCAAAAGCTCCCAAAGCAGCAAGCATCAGAATGTTTGTATGCCTGTCTATGATCACCTGCATAATGATCTGGAAAGCTTCTTCTGTAATATCCCTGAATATTTCATTGATGTTTTCCTTGTATCGAATCTCAAATGCAAGCTGTTCTTCTGTTATGACACGTCTTGCCTTTGTACTGATTTTCTTGACTTTCCTGTAGATCTTCTTCCAGTCTACTTTTGTCTTGTGATTCTGACGTTCCAGTTCATGCACAAAGCTCAGAATATAATTGACACACCTGTTTACTGAGGACTTGCTTCTGGACGTATTTTCATCATCATTTGGCAGAGTGCATGAACCATAGCCTTTCAAAAAAGAGATGAGCATTTCAGCTGTTATATCTGTCAGTTTTGTAATGGAATATTTCTCGAAGAATACATAATTGAGAAACTTGCATACATATAAGTACTGAGGTCCATCGTTGCTGTCCAGATGTTTCAGAGGAGTTCCTGAGCCTCCAGCAAACATATCGAAATTGGTGAAAGCAACCGGAAGTTTTCCATCTTTGAGAACTATCAGTTTTCGGGTTACTAATTTATCACCATCTACAGTCAGAACATGATTGTAGATACCAAAATGCAGTGTGTTGCTGTTTGTTCTATTTCCTTCCATAAGCCATACCTCCTAAAGTGCGTTGTACGTTACAAAGTCTATAAAGAATATAACTAAATATGTACTTTACAAAACTATGATAACAACGAAAGTATATAAATGCAACACCTAAATATAGATTTTTTACAGGTTAACAATTGTCATGATTTAGAAAATAGAATATAATAAAGCCATGAAACGATATTATTTCAAAACATCAGAAGAAGAAAAAAAGAACGGAAAGACGATGCCTAATCTGTTTGAACTTTACCATGATATTCAACTGGTTAGTGTAAATTCGGATGAACTAACGCAGTATCTTTCACGTATCGATTGGAGAAGCAAAATATATTTCTGTGACTATTTCATGACGTTAAAAGATTTCAGAAATGAAGAGGATTTCTTTGAATTCTATGTGGAATGCTTTTTCAGAGGCATTGACATTTATTTTATCAATACACCCGAATGTAATCTTTCGTTTATCAGGGAATTGTTTGAGACTTTGGACGTCAAACCGCCTGAAAGGAAGATTGGGGAGTATGTCATACGATGTCTGAAGTGCTGTGCTGAGCAGGCTCGATTGAGCAAGGAAATGTCGTCCAGCCTAAAAAGAGCTGCACTAATGGCAGCCAAGAAGAACGGTTCTCAAATCGGTGGAGTAAAAGGAGCTGTTTATAACATCCCAAAAGCTGACGATATGAAGAAGCAGATTATGCAGTATTCAAAATCATTCGATGGAACCTATTCAGATATTGAACTGATTAAAAAACTCGACATTCCTAGAGCGACTTACTACAAGTACAAGAAGGAAATCAAAGACAAGAAACCTACAAAATAAACACAAAAGGCAGTAGATTATCATTTCTACTGCTTGTTTTTTTGCTGCAAATCCAAACATTTTCCCGTCGGATTCCAAATAAAAATGCCTAGAAATCGTTCAATTACAATGAGAAAGTCTTTCAGAAGCTTTGAAGAGGGTTTTGTACATTTGTTTTTTTTATGAACAAAACCCAGGAAATCTTCACGATAATTGAGAGGTTGTTTAAAGTTAATCGAGATTTTGTTTGTTTTGAACGGGATTTTGTTTGTGTTCAACGGGATTTTGTTTGTTTTGGAATGGCGTAAACTCTTTTCGCCGAGATTTTGTTTGGGTTTCGTGACGGGAACGGCTGTTGGAATTATCCGTACCTTGTGTAATAACATATACTTGACAAATACAAGGAGGTGTCGCTTTATGAAACTTATTTCGTGGAATGTGAACGGGATTCGAGCTGTGATGAAGAAAGGTTTTACGGATGTTCTGGATGAATTAGATGCAGATTTTGTATGTATTCAGGAGACGAAGGCTCATCCAGAACAAATCGAATCATATACGGATAATTACCCGTATCAATACATCAACAGCGCCAAGCGTAAAGGGTACAGTGGGACTATGGTTCTCTGTAAAAAGAAGCCTTTATCCATTAAATACGGTATAAATGTACCTGAATTCGATGATGAAGGTCGCATCATTACTCTGGAGTATCCAGAATTCTATCTTGTAACTGTCTATACACCGACGTCAGGCGATGGTTTGATGCGTTTAGATTACCGATTGGAATGGGACAAAGCATTTGGAAATCACTTAAAAGCTTTAGATAAGCCAGTTATGGTCTGCGGTGATTTCAATGTAGCTAATGATGAGATTGATGTGCCTTACCCAGACATGATTCGTGGCACAGCAGGATTCTCTGATGAAGAACGAGACAGCTTTAAAGAGAATCTGTTAAGCAGCTTAGTGGATACATATCGGGTTTTGTATCCAGAAACCATCCAATATTCATGGTGGAGTTATCGAGGTCAGGCAAGAGAGAACAATATTGGAATGAGAATGGATTATTGGTTAGTATCACCTGAGTTAAAAAGTAAAGTTAAAGATTCAAGTATCTTAACAGATATTCTAGGTTCAGATCACTGTCCAATCATGCTGGATATCGACCTTTAGGAGTGGTTTCACTCCTTTTTTTGTGTAAATACAAACATTTTCCCGATGGAATCCAAACAAAATATCCTTAGATGCTATTCAATTCCAATGAGAGAGTTTTTCAGAAGCTTCGAAATGGGGTTTTGTCCAAATATTTTTTCCTGAACAAAACCCAAAATATATAAACTCGCAACGATTGAGAGAGTGTTTGGGGTTAATTGGGATTTTGTTTAGATATTACAACGAGCAGAGAAAAAAAGGCAATCTCAAATGAGAAAGCTTTAAAAGATACCACAGTATAGAACCGTTTACATTTTGCACTATATATAGTATATTACAAATGTAGATAGTTGTGCTGTCTACATGTTATTTTTATCGCCATCCTCTTTGTTAGGGTTCTGACCGATTGTCTTAAGTCAGCAACAAGTCACTCATTAATGAGCAGAGGTAGAAAAAAACTAACGGCAGTTATTTCGGGTTCTGACCGATTGTCCTAAGTCAGCAACAAGTCGCTTATTAACGATAAAAATCATTGGTAAGTAGAGGTAAACAAAAACTAACGGCAATCAAGGATGGCTTACCTGCATCTTATATAGATGCTTTTTTTTATGGACAAAACCCCAAAAATCTTCACGATGATTGAGAGGTTGTTTGGAGTTAGTCGAGATTTTGTTTGTTTTGTATCCAGATGATATACTAACAGCAGGAAAATGGTGGGAATATGAAAAGAAATAGGATAATTGCGACAGTTTTAGCAGCTGTGCTGACATTGTCTGGATGTGCATGCGAAAACAGCAAAGACAAAAAGGATGAGAAAGTAGTTCAGAAGAAGAAAGAAAAGAAGGAATCAAAGCAGGAAGCAGTCAGCTTGCCTGAAGAGTCTGAAGCTAAGCCTGTTGTTGATACCACTTTATCTGATTTATATACAGACGAAGAACTTCTGGCTTATGCAAATGACTACTTCGAAGACTACTGGAGAACTTATTATGGGTTCATGACAGGAACCTATTTTGAAGGAACTGGAGAATTTGGTAACGTAACAATCACTGACCCGAACATTCATTCATTACAAGATGTTGAAAAAGTCTGGTATCAGAAGTTTTCCAGAAGATATCCTGTTCCGTATATGGATATGAACATTAACTTCTATGAAAATGTTCCGTTTTGGGAAGAAAATGGACAGGTCTATGAACGATATCATATTGATGGATTCATCGGAGCTTCGTATTTCTTTGATCATATTACACAAAAAACAGACGATGAAGTATGGTTTGCGTACTATTCTAAAGACCTTAACGGAAATATTAATGACACGCAAGAACAGTGGTCATTTGTGTATGAGGATGGACAGCTAAAATACGGAACTATAGTTAGAAACAATCAATAGAGGCTCGAAATAAAATAGATCTATCTTTCATAAATTTTAAATATTAGCTTCTAGACAGAAAATATAGGTTTAAATATAATTGAATTAACAAATAGTATTTTTTGTTAGAGCATTATGAAGTTTTACCAACAAAAGCAGGGCAAACTGAGTGAGTAAAAAATACAGTATATAGTTTATGATTCAGTGTCATAAATATGAAAGTGTGGGATGTAATGTGTATACCGTAAAAAACTTACTTGAATCAAATGAAAATTTGCAGATTCGGTTAATAGGCAAAAATCTCGGGGGGGGGGTAGACAGAGAAATAAAAGGAATTAGAATTGTTAAAGAATCAGATACAGAGAAGCATATAATTGGTGGGGAAATACTTTTAACGAGTCTTAATGTGTATGAAAAAATGAGTAAAGATCAGTTTCTTTTTCATTTGGAAGAGTTAAATAAAAAGGAAATTAGTGGATTTATTATTATGCGAAATGAATCTATTCCATCTTATTTATTTGATATTTTATTGGAGTATTGTGAAGAAAATCGAATTCCGGTTTTAGAAATGTTACAAAATCAATATTTTTGGCGTATTGTTAAATATATATTAAAACAAGTGTTTGATGAGGAGCTTGCTAACTATTCATATTTTATTTTGACACATGAAAATTTTAGTGATGTTTTATTAAATGAATCTGATTTGAATGTTGTGATTGAAAAACTATTAGTTTTACTTAATAAAATGTTAGACAATCCAGTTGCATTATATAGTAGTAATTATGATTGTTACGCATCGAGTGAAAAAAATCCTGCAGGTTTTAATGTTGCTCAAAATGTAAAAAGCTATATACCAGATATCGTAACTAAGCATCAATACTTTATACAAAAAAGAGAATATGTAGAATATATCAATAAGATACAATTGTTTGATGGTCGATATTTTTATCTTGTGATGACTGAAAAAAATAATGAATTAACTGGTATGGATTTTTGTGGTATGGAAGATGCAATTACATCTTTACAGTTTGCAATGATGCGCCTTTCTGCTGAGGAAGAGTTGAACAATAAGTATCAAAAAGATTTAGAATATCGCTTATTAGTTGGTACGTTATCAAATGAAGAAGAGGATGATGTTGCGAATATTCTTGGATTAAAGGATACGGATGATCTTCGTGTTGTTGTTTTTCGTTTGCTTTCAAGAAATAATAATCAAAGATTCACGAGTGAACAGTTAAGACAAACGGAAATCGTAGAAAAGGAATTTTTACGTGATTTACCAGAAAAGTATACGATGAGTAATACAAACCAAATTATTTATATTTGCAAGAAAGATGAACAGATGAGTAATCTTCAACTTCGATTGAGAATTGAAGAACTGCAAAAGAAGATTCAAAGTAATTTGGATAATCGACATGCGAATGCTGAATTTATAGTAGGAATCGGTAAAAAAGTAAAAGGGTACCATGCATTAAAGGAATCGTTTTCTGATTCTAAAATAGCCTTGGAATATATTCATGTTATTCGTAAAGTAATAGGTGACGAAAATAAATCGGTTGTTGAATGTTCAAAGTTAGGCTTTTTTAGAATGTTTGTAAAGGTTAGTGATAAGAAAGAATTACTATCTTATGTACCTGAATCTTTACAAAAATTGTATGAATACGATAAACAAAAAAATGGAAGTCTTATTGAAACACTCGAATGTTTTCTTAACAACAAGCAAAGTTTGAAACAAACTTCTAAAAAAATGTTTGTTCATTATAGAACAGTTTCGTATCGTCTAGAAAAGATTAAAGAAATATCTGGTATGGATTTTGATAATCCAGCAGAAATGTTGGCTGTACGAAATGGATTGATTACCTATAGATTGGTTGAAGCGATGTAGAATCATATCGTTGGATATGGTTCTCTTTTTTTATGGTTATAAAATGAAATTGTTACAAATGGAACACTTTTTACACTAAAACGCCAAAATTTTTACATGTTTTGTGCATTATAATAAAATTTAATAGAAGCTATAATGAACATGCAGTTATAAAAACACAATTTTTTTAATATAAACTAGGACTGTATAGAGTTTAGTTAAAGCGAGGTAAAGCAATGCAGCTGAAGAGTTCGACTGATTATGCGATACGAATTGTATGTTATTTAGCAACGCATAATGGGATGATTTCTACTTCTGAGTTATCAAAGCAGCTATACATTGCAACAACGTATATTCCTAAGATCGCAAAAAAATTAAAAGACGCCAATATTATAGTAGCCTGTGAAGGTGTAAAGGGTGGATATACTCTTGCCAAAAGAGCAGAGGATATTTCTTTAAAGGAAATCATTTCTTGTATGGAAGAAACAATGGCTATCAACCGTTGTTTAGAACGAGATGGTTTTTGTTCTAGAAATGCCGTAAATCATTGTAGAGTACACAAGGTCTTATTGGATGTACAAAATACATATAATAATAAATTAGAAAATATTAAGGTATCAGATTTGATTCGTCCAGGTAAAGATGAATATTTTGGGCGTTTCTATGTTGTACTAAAAGTCAATCTAAAGAAGAACAGCTATGAGTGTGTATATTCACACAATCAGGATGTGTATGACCAATCTGAGATTATAGATAGTTATGATGAATTTATAAAAAACTATGTCAATCGGTTTGTCTTTGAATCGGATCAAGAAAAGATTGAATCTTTCTTATTGTTGAATGAACTAAAGAAAGTGGATTCTTGTATAGAAGAAGATCTTCCATATCGTAGATTGAACAAGGATTCTTATATTTGGATGGAAGCCAAGAAATATGTGGATACTGACAATCATAAGGCGATAATCACATTGCATAATAATAAGATTTTCCAAAATACCATTGTAAGTATGGAGCAGGAGTTAAGAAATAAAGAGAAGATTATGTTGAAACAATATTGGGATATGGTAACTCTTTTAGTAGCTGTATTAAATCATAATAATGTAGTGGATAAAGAATATCAGGATGATATTAGTTTTTATACGCAACAGATGTATCTTCAACTTCAAAAGGATTATCCAAAATATGGAATTACAGATGAAGATATAGAAATTGTGTCACATTTAGCTCCTATTCATGATATTGGTAAGGTTCGTGTTCCGATTGAAATCTTAAACAAGCCAGGAAAACTGACAATGGAAGAGATGGACGTTGTAAAAAAGCATCCTTTAGTTGGTGCTGAAATGACGAAGAGATTTCCAAAAGGATTAACAACAGAAAAATTGAATCAATATAGTTATGAAATCTGTAGACATCATCATGAAAGATATGATGGTACAGGCTATCCTGATGGGTTAAAGGGTGAAGATATTCCTTTGAGTGCGCAAGTTGTAGGTTTAGTAGATGCTTATGATGCCCTTATTAGTGTTCGTCCATATAAGAAAAAGCTAGAACATGACCAAGCTGTACAAATGATTTTGAATGGTGAATGTGGCAAGTTCTCAGATGAATTGCTTCATTGTTTTAAAAAGGTTTCAAGCCAAAACAATTGGATAAAAAGAAGTGAGAGGGAAGCTGTATGAGAAGGATAAGAAAGTTAACATCCAATTTTCTTGTATGCATTCTTTGTATGACTACCTTTATTGCACAGATTCATATGGTAAGCGCTGAAGAAACAGAGGATACTCCTACAGAAGAGGTTGTACAAGAAACAACTCCAGAAACAAGTGAAGTACAAGAAGTGCAGGATGTTCCACAAACAACAGAGAATTTGGATGAATATTATAAAGATGGAAAAATTCTGATTTACAATTATGATCAATTGAAACAAATAGGTTCAGATGCCTTTGTCTATACAAAAGATAAAGATGGGGATATTGGAACTGGAGACATTGTAGTAAATAAAGGAACTCAGCTTACTTATGGTAAGGATGCTCAGTATCTATTGATGAATGAAATCAAAATGGATACAAAATCAATTTGGAATGTAAAGGATGACTTTACAGGAAAAATAGAGGGAGAAAAAGTCAAAGAAGACGAAACTCCTACTTTATACGATAAGAAAACAGATACAATCTATATTTATAATCCATATCAGTTAATGGTATTGAATCAAGATAATTCAGACAAAGAGCCTGTGATGTCATTGGATTATGATGCACCACAGTTTGGTATGGGACAAATGATCTATCCAAATGGAGAAGACAAAGATTATTTAACTTATAGTAAAAATCATAATTATGTCATTTCAAAGAGCTTTAGTTCAGACAAGCCTGAATTAGTTGCAGATCAGTTAAGTATAGATCCTGCAACAACAGATACTGAAGGCCGTGATTTTAAAGGTCAGGTTGTAAAAACAATAGGTGATAAAACCTATATCTTAATTGGAAATGAGCAACAATTAAGAAAAATTGGATCAGGTGAAAAGGTTCTAGGTGCTGTTTATCAAGCTAAAAATGTAGGTGTACTCGTACAAAAATGGATAGTAGATACAGATAATGGTAATCCTATTATGCTTTATAGTGGAGATGCGGATCTTAAAAAAGAACAAAATGGAAATAAGGATTATCAAATTGGAAAAGTTGATAAAGCTGCCAGCGGACTTACAAAAGGTAGATGTGGTGTTGATCAAAAAACTGGAAAAATTAATCCTGAATTAGATTATGACAAAGCGACAGAACAGACGTATTCATCAAATGCGAATTATATTATTTTCCGTGATATTGATTTGAGTGGTTCAAATTGGACACCTTTAATGTTTTCGGGAAATATGATTGGTGCAAAGGCTAGTAATCAGTCTGAATTATGGCTGAATGATCCTAGTGTTAAAGATTATAGTAAAGCTACTTCAATATCAAGTGGATTAGAACGTCCAATAATTTCAAATGTAAATGTGAATCAAACTGAAGAAATGGATGGATCGAAATATATAGGAATTGGTTTTTTTGCCACAATCACGAATGAAGTGAATGTGAATAACATTGGAGTTAGTGCGGGAACAGTAAAAGTTTCTAATTTAATCCTAAATAATATAAGTGTTCAGAATAATACGAATAAGCACAAAAATACACAAACTGTAATCAGTGGAGTAACATCTTTGCTTGGAGGACTTCTAGGTGGAGTTGTTGATTTAGTTATCGGCCTTATTACTTTTGGAAATGTAAAACTGAATTTAAAAGATACATTATCGGCTCTTTTAAATGCTAGGGCAACTGATCCAACTATTTATTCCACAGGAGCTTTTGCTGGTAGACTAGTGGGAGATGTTGTTGTTGAAAACTGTGATGTAACAGGGAAGGTCAGTGTTTCAAATATCAATGGTCGAACTGGAGGTTTTGTTGGTTATACCGAAGGTGTAACGCAATATGATGGATTATCTAAAACACTTAATGTAACTGTTGATGTATTATCAAAATTATTAAATGTTATTCCTGGACTTGGTCTTGGAGATTTAATCACTATTTTACTAAAAAATGGATTAGACGTTGGAAGTTTAATACCAACAGGATATAAAAATGTAGTTATTAAGAATTGTAATGTATACGGTTTATATATTACTACAGCTAAGGATAAAGATTATGCCGGTGGATTTATTGGTCAACAAGTAGGAACACAGATATTTAACAGTTCAGTACAGGATAGTACTTACTCTATTAATACAAATGAATATGGCGGTGGCTTCGTTGGAATTAGTCGAGATGCTGATATTAAAGGAACTTTAACTAAAATTGGTATTGATTTGATTCGTGGAATGCAACCACAGAGTTTGCTTCAAGATTGTAATCTTGTTAATTGCAATATCACAGTATCAGGAACAAATTATCAAGGTGGATTTACTGGAGCACAGACAAACAGTTATGCAGTAAACTGTGGAGTTAATGGAAATATTGCTGTAAATGGTACAGGTAGTTATGCAGGAGGCTTTAGTGGCATTTCTACAGTTGGTTGGGTGACAAATCTAGGCAAGGATGAAATTACAAATCCAAGTTTACTAAAGGCTGTTGGAAAATTGATAGTTGATTTATTGTCTAGTGATCCAGAACAAGCTGGTATGTTACTTTCCCTTGCAGGTATTTCACCATCCGCAATTCTTGGATGTAATTTGAATTGCTCATCGATTTCGGTTAATGCAGGCAAAAGTTATGCCGGGGGAATACTTGGTGGTGGTGATGGAGTTTATATTGCTAAATCAAGTACAGAATATTTAAATAAATTATCATATTGGAAATATGGAGCATTAGATGCAGGAAGCGTTTCACAAAGAGATAATGTAATAAAGGGATTACAATCTGTTAAATCAGGTGAGAATCGTGCTGGTGGAGTTGCGGGTAGTGTTACAACCGCAAATGTGACTGGTTTATTGAACAATACATTAGGTGTTGGGCGGTTCTTAGGGTTTACAGTTCATGATGTGACAGTTGATGGCGGTTATACAATCGAAGCTAGTGGTAATTATGCAGGTGGAGCAATTGGTGAAGCAGTTGGTGGAGATGTACAGAATGTAACATTAAATCAATTGAAATCTGTTACTGCAAAGAATAGAGTTGGCGGCTTTATCGGTTGTGCAGGTCCAGGAGATTTAGCTAGTGGAAACGGATTGACTTTGAATCTACTTGGACTAAACAATTTGTTGAAAGTAGAAAATCTGCTTTCTGTTGCCGAAGGCGTCAGAGTAAAAATAAATGATGCTCATGTAAATGGTATTAATGAAGGTTTCACTGTAAAGGCTACGGGTTCAAATGAGAATGGTGAAGTTGTTGATTATGTAGCTGGAGGTTTTATAGGTAAAAGTAACAGTTGTGAAATCAATTCTTCAGATGTTACAAACTTAAAAGAAGTAAGCGCCAATGATACAGATGGTTTTGCCGGGGGATTTGTAGGTTCTTCGCAAACTGGAGGTCTTGCAGATGTTGCGAGTGAAACAGATATTAAAGGATTGCTTAATGTTAATGGACTCTTAGGCGCAGTGACATACTTGGTTCCTTCATATACTATGTGTACAGTTAGTTATATTAATAAAGGTGGAGTTTCAGCAGATATAGCAGGTGGATTTGCTGGAAACTTCCAAAGTGGAAAAGTTAATAATCAAGGATTAGGTGATGGTAAGTATTATTCCGTCTATAATCTAGACCATGTAAATGGTCAAACCTATGCAGGAGGCTTTGGTGGAAATGTTTACTCTGGAGCATTAGCTGATTCTGGAAAAGGAATTAGTATACTTGGAGGTATAACAGGTGTACATATCGAAGTAGCAGATCTTGTTAACTTGATCAATGCATATGTTCCAACAATAGAATATGCAGGTGTTAAATCAGATGAAGGATTTACGGTTACGGCTAATAAAATCAAATCGGATGATACAAATTCTGGTAGTGCTGGTGGCTTTATTGGTTATGGCAGTGGTGTTCAGGTTAGCCATTGTGATGTAACGAATTTAAAACATACAGAAGTAACACCTCCTAAAGATTTGGAATCTAATGATGGTTCAAGTTATTTTGGTCAGGATAGTACATATGCAGTAACTGGAGCTAGATATGCCGGTGGATATATTGGATATATGAATATTGGCTCTGCTGCTTCGGTTGGAAAAGGTTTGAAGGTTTTAGGTACAGCGATTGGCTTGAATGATGTATTGGATGCATTAAATGTTGTAGTTTCTACAATAGAACATTCTGATGTTACTGGAGGTCCTGGAGGATTTGCCGTAAAAGCCTCAATGGTAAATACAGCTTCTGATGCTTCTGCAGATGATGTATTAGGAGATGCTGGTGGATTTGCCGGAAAGATTTCTGGTGGTCATATTCAGAATTCAAATTCTTATAACTTCTCATATATCATTGGTCAGATTACAGCTGGCGGTTATGTTGGAGATTTACATCCAGGTAGTGTGGCAGATGCTTTAGGTGGAACAAGTATATTAGGTGGTCTTGTTAATACTAAAGAAACACTTGCTTCTTTAGCACAGGATTTTGTTCCTACAATTCGAAACAGTTCTACAACGTGTATTCCTTGTGGTGGTGCTGTTCGTGCAGATGCAAATTCTACTACAACAACTCAAAGAGGTATGGCTGGTGGTTATGCTGGTCATAATGAAGGCGGTCATATCTGGGGTAACAACAATACAAAGAAATGGAAGGGTCAAGATTACACTGGCCCAATAAGTACTTGTAAGGCTGTTCGTATTCGATCTGTTTATGGAAAAGAGATTGCGGGTGGTTTTACTGGTTTAATGGAGTCTGCAGATACGGCAAGTGCTGGAAGCTTATCTCTATTATGGGGATTGGTAAAAGCTAATAACATCTTAGGAGCATTAAGTGTTGTTTATCCTACTGAAGAGAATACAGCCGTTTATGGACCACTTGCTTTAATGGATTTAAACACATGGAATTCATGGGTTGAACATGTTGGTAAGTATGGTGGCTATGGTAGTGATTTGGCTCAGATTGGAAAAGTAGAGAGCCAAGAAAAATTAAATGAAATCATTGGCCAATATGTATATGGCTACAATGTTGTAGCTGGAAGAAGTAACTATCAGGATGAAACGATTCTTTCAAATGGTGGTGCAGCTGGTGGCTATGTGGGTTCCATGTTAACAGGAACTATCACAAATGGTCAGGCTCACGATACTAAGTTAGTTAAAGGACTTCGTTGTGCTGGTGGCTTTGCTGGAGAAATGATCAATGGTGGTGCTGCAAATCTTGGTGGTGTAAACATTTTAGATTTAAAACTAGATTTAGGACAGAAGCTTAAAGTATTAGAAGTATTTGTACCGGCAATCAAACAATCTTCGGTTGAAGGCTATCAAAGTGGACTTAATGTTCAATCAACAGGAGTGAATGATGATAAGGAGTTACTTGGATATGCGGGTGGCTACGTTGGAAAACTGATTGGTGGTCAAATCTGGGGAGAAGAAAACTCACGTTGTAAGGTCACAAAGCTTAGACGAGTAGATGGAACAAGCTATGTCGGAGGTTTTGTAGGCAGTTCAAAACCTGGTAGTGTTGCTAAAGTAGATCCTGTTCGTGGTGATGGGTTATTGACCAAGCTTTTAGAGAAGTTATTAGACACACCAACAGATTTAATTAATGTATTAAACGCTACAGTCGCAATCATTCGATATGCAGATGTTGAATCATGGAATCCTTGGGGAATCATTATTAATGGTGCTCAATCAACTGGTGAAGCTAATACTTCGTATGCGAAAGCAGCTGGTGGATTTGCGGGAAGTATATCTGGAACAGTTCTAGGTAAGAAAAAAGATGGAGAAAATGCTGGAGTATCTGCGAAGGGTATTCGTTCTGTTATTGGAGGCGAATATGCCGGTGGATGTTTTGGAATTGCGGATGTCGATGCAGGGGTAAAAGTCTCTGATAAAAATGAAACACAATTACTCAAATATTTATTGCAATTAGGAAGAACCGATGTATTAGATGCATTCCGAACATATGTTTATTATGGAAATGTGAGTGGAAGTGAAGATGCTGGATTAAGTGTTCAAGCACATGAAGCAAATAAATATGGACAAAATGATGCAGTTACGTATAGTGGGGTTGCTGGAGGATTTGGCGGTGCCTTACTGAATAGTTCAGTTAAGAATAGTACTGTAACAAATTTATCAAATGTAGTTGGTTTAAACAGTACTGGAGGATTTGTAGGATATTCTGGCAAGAGTGGAGTTGTTGGTGCAGATAAATTTGATGTTCTTGGAAACAATTCTTGGCAGCTTTTAGGTGGAGCATTAGGTGTTATGGACATCTTTGGATCTCACATTGATGATTCTACAGTTACAGGAATCAATGGTGGCTATACTGTTCAAAGCACGGGTGTTGATGAACCAATTGCCGGTGGCTTTATTGGCTATGCAAATCTTGCAAGAATGTCAAATTGTACAGCTGGAGATAGTAGCAATTCTTCTCTTGGTTTAAAACAAGTCGCATCCAATGAAATTGCGGGTGGATTTGTAGGAAAGACAAGCTTTGCTTATCTAGCAGATGTTAAATTAGATTCTACTCTTGTAGATGCACTGTTTAATATAGTGAATAATCTTGTAAAAGCCTTATATCTAGACAAGATTCAGGATTCAGATTTATTAAAAATCAATTTGGGAATCATTAAAGTAGAGGCATTATATGATGGAAATTTAATTCATGTAAACCTACTTGGATTGGATATTTCTGTTGGACTATCTAAAGCATCAACTGAAAATAATCAACAGACAGACTTAGCTATTATTAAAATTGGTGATTCTTCGATTAAGCTTCCATGTGATAAAGATGGAATAAAAAAAGATGATGATACAAAATCGCAAATCAGCGTAAGTTTGATTAAGGCTAATCGTACAAAGATTACGGGCAGTCAAGTTTATGGAATAAGTTCTGGCTATGATGTCTTTGGCGGTGGTGCTGATAATGATAAAGATGGTTCCGGTAATAACGGAATAAGCGGAGGCTTTGTCGGATTCAACAACGAAGGTTTACTAGAAAATAATGATATGTATTTATGTGACGTTGTTCGTGGTACTTTTCAAAAAGTTGGACCATTTAGTGGAAATAGTAAACTTGATTCAGTATATGACTTTAATACACTGGATAAGGTTGAAGGTGTAAGTAACAACTATCGTATCTATAGAAAGTTAGATAAGGCCTTAAATGAAATTAAAAAGAATGCAAAAAAATTAAACATGGAATTTTCACAGGATGTTTCAACAGGCTGGGATATCTATACATTAGGACATATGAATACAATTAAACAGTATGATGAATTAAAAAATGCTCAGATCACGAATTCGAGCGGTTCAGAAAAAGTAGACTTAAATGCATATGAATCGGATGCAAAAGCTGTATTAATGGCAGATACAAAAACAGATTTAAATACAGGAGAGAGTGACACACCTGAACCTTCAGAGTCACAGGATCCTTGTGATGACTATATTAAATTAACAATTAACAAAGTTTGGAAGGATTTAAACAATTTTGATAATTCAAGACCAAACAGTATTACGGTAACAATTTCTCGTACTTGGATAGATGCAGATAACAATAAACATACTGAACCTGTTTCAGAATATGAGAGTTACGAAATAAAGGGTGATGCCAATAAATCGACTTGGAAGGAAGTAATCAAAGGATTACCAGCTTACAAGACAGATGAAAATGACAAAACCATACATTATTACAAGTATTCCGTTACAGAAACGAAGATTGATGGTTATACAACAACGATAGAAAAATCGAAGGATGGATTTACATTCACGATAACCAACAAACACTTCCCAGGATTACCTGATACAGGTGGTAACGGAAGATACTTAATTTATTTGATAGGTCTTCTGCTTTTAGCGATTTATCTTGTTACGGGTAAAAAGAGAAACAAGAAAAATCAGCTTGCAGAAAAGCTATAAAAATTCGATTCAGAGAAAAGGAGAACATGGGAAATGAAAAGAATTAAAAAATTGGCAGCAGCCATGCTGACAGCCATCATGATGATGACTATGACAGTTACAGCATATGCTGCTGAAACAACTGGAACTCTTACAGTTAATGTAAAAGGAGGTCAGAATTTAGCAAACCAAACTGTAAATGTCTATAAGTTATTTGATATGACAGTCAGTGATGGAAATTATGGGTATAAAGTAAATACTCAATATACTGAAATTTTAGATAGTGTTTTAAATATTACTGATGAAAAAAACAAAACAGATCAGGGATATTACGATGCAGTATATGAAGCAACTAAAGATGGTAAAACTCAGGAGTTTGCAAATAAATTTACAAGTGAGTTATTAAAACACAAACCTTTAATTGCAGCAACAAAAACAAACTCATTTGGTGTAGACTCAACTGCAACAAGTACTACATTTGCAGGCTTGGATTATGGTTACTATTTAGTTTGTCAGACAGGTACAAAAGCTATCCAGTCTTCTTTAGTTGCATTAACTGGGTCTACAGCATCTGTAGATTTAAAAAGTGAAGCTCCAGATATTAAGAAAGAAGCAGATAGGGATACAGTGTTTGTTGGAGAAACTGTTACATATACAGTTACAGGACAAGTTCCTGATACAACAGGTTATGATAATTATATTTACAAGATTCACGATACATTAACAAGTGGACTTGATTTTGTGACAAATACAGAAGGAACTAAGGTTAAAGTTACTGTTAAAATTGGTGGTACAACTGTAGATGTAAGTGAAGCAGATTTTGTTAATGAAGCAGGTAAAGTTGTAACAAACCCAACAAGAACTATGGTTCTTGATTTATCTGAAAAAGTACGAACAGCAACTGTTGGGCAATCAATTGAAGTTACTTATCAAGCTAAGGTAAATAAAGATGCTGTTGTTGAAACAAAGAACAGTGCAACATTGGAATACAGTAATAATCCAGGTACTAATGAAACTGGAACAACTAAACCAAGTGAAGTAGTAACACCGACTTATCCTTTAGATATTAATAAAATTAATGCAAAAGATAAAAAAATGTTAGCAGGTGCACACTTTACTTTATATGGATCAACTAGTGAAGGAACAATCGATAGAACTAAAGCTATTAAAGTAACAAAAGATGGTGAAGGTAAATATACTTATGCATCTGATCAAAATGCAACAGGAAATACTACTGAAATGGTAACAGTTGTGGATGATATTGACGGAAAAGGATACAACTTACATTTAAATGGTTTGGCAGCAGGAACTTATTATTTAGAAGAAACGGAAGCACCAGATGGATTCAATAAATTAGCTAATCCAATTAAGGTTACAATCACTAAAACAGGTGATGCTGAATGGACTATTTTTAAAGATGATACAAATGAAGATGATAAGATCATCGACATCAAGAACAGTACAGGATCACTACTACCATCAACAGGTGGAACAGGTGTTATCGTGTTTGCTGGTGTAGCTATTCTATTAGTGTTTGGAGTTGTTGTAAGCTTCATTCGTGATAAAAGAAAAGCTTGTTAATTAATGGAATGCGGTTGTCTTTTAGATGACCGCGATTCCCATATGACGATAGGGGAAATGCAATGAAGAGTAATAAGAAAAGAAAAATGACTATAAAGGATATAATTCGATTGCTTGTGCTTGTCGTTGCATTCGCCGTGTTGTTATATCCTACAGTCAGTAGTTATGTAAATGAAAAGAATGGTTCTAAGGTTGTATCGAATTATGATGCAGAAAGTGTTCGCATGAGCAATGCGGAAAAAGAAAAGATGCTTGAGGATGCTCGTGCATACAATAAGGAAATGTTAAGTAATATTGATTTGATTGATCCTTTTTCTCAAGGTGAAACAAGTGTTGATGAGCGATATGAAAGCTTATTAAATATAGATGGATCAGGTATGATGGGATATATTCGTATTCCTAAGATTAATGTGGAGATTCCTATCTATCACGGTACCTCTGAATCTGTATTGCAGGCTGGTGTTGGTCATTTCTGGGGAACTTCTCTTCCTGTTGGTGGAGAAAGTACACACACAGTATTGACTGGACATAGGGGATTACCTACAAAAACATTGTTTACCAATATGGACAAACTTGTTAAAGGGGATGTGTTCTACATCAAAGTTTTAGATGAGACATTGGCATATAAAGTGGATCAAATACTTACTGTATTACCAGAAGAGACAGAAGCTTTATCGATTGTTCCTGGAAAAGATTATGCGACACTAGTTACTTGTACACCATACGCAATTAATACGCATAGACTCTTGGTTAGAGGTCATCGTATTCCGTATAAGGAAGCTGTAAAGATTGAGAAAAACACTAGTACAGGTATAGAACTATCATTTACTACAAAGGTATTGATTGTAACACTTGGAATTATTTTTATAGGACTTGTTATAGCTATGCTATATAGTTTGTATGATAAGAGAAGGAGGAAGAAAAAGTGATTAAACAATTAAAGATACATTCGCTCTTTCTACTCCTTATTATCTTGTTGTTTGTCTCTCTTATTCAAGTTCATGCGGACAGTAGAACGGGAAGTATTGATATTGACTATAAAGGAAGAACAGATAATCAGGAAGAAATTATCTTGTCTGGAGCTAAGTTTGAGATCATCCCCATTCAATATGTAGAGAATGAAAAATGGGTATGGCAATCTTCATTTGTGGATTGTGGTGTTTCACTTCATGATACAAGTGCTGAAGCTAGAAATAAACAGGCTAAACAGTTATTGGAATATGCTAGAAAAAAAGGTATTTCTGGAAATCAACAACTTACAGATAGTATTGGGCATACTGTATTTAGTAATTTAAATGAAGGCATGTATTTAATTACACAGATGGGTTCTGTAAAGAATGGAAATGATACATTTGAATCTGCACCATTTTTAGTAAGTGTTCCATCCGATATAGATGGATATCTCATGTATGATGTAAAGGTAGAACCAAAGGTGACATGGCTTACAAATAATGTGCCTCCTTCTGTTCCAGAAAAACCAAGTGAGAAGAATCCTCCAGAAGATACGAATACAGGTGTTCAAGTGAAAAAATGACTTGGATTGTTCTTGCGTTATGTAGTTTTGGGATGATAGTTATTCTTGGAAGAAGATTAAAAAGAAAATAAATGTTCGACAGAGCCTTGTGAAAGGTTCTGTTTTTTTAACACCTTATAGTTATAGTGAATTGTTTTAGGTGTCTTTTTGAGTTGTTATAAACTAATACACTTGCATAATATACGAGAGCGTTCTCACAGCATTCGAGAAATCCTCTCAATTTCTCCGTGCTTTCTTCCTTATATATAGCGGGTGTGTTTTGTACGCGATTAAAATCCAGAGAGTTTTGATCGGTTGTTGAAAGAAATGAGTTTTTTTTGCTTTTTGTTGGGGGAAAGTGGTCTTAGAGGTAGCGTCGTCATCTTTGAAAAGGGGCCTTCATTCATATTAAATAACCAGCGGAGTCGATAGATTTCAAGATGATAATTTTGCTCTTTTTAGAGAAATGGTTGTCGTATTCTCCTATGCCGAATGACAGTATGGGGTCTTAGGGCGAGCTCCTATGGCTTATTGTAGGGGGAAAGGAGATGACTAACCAATGTCACAAAAACACAAAACAAAACCAAATAAGTTCAGACAAGCAACCGTTGTGATTTCGAGTGCTTTTATTTTGTGGTTCACTGTATGTGTTAACAGGAAAAGGAGAATATATATGAATTTTACAAAAACTAAAAAAGTTGTAGCAGCAGGGTTATCTGCTTTAATGATGATGACCAGTACTACATCAGTATTTGCTGCTGAATCAGGCGACAAATCAGCAAATTTGAATTATCAGGTTTCATCTAGTTATGACTGGATTATCCACAGTTCAATCGACTTTGGAGCTGATGCAGGAGTAGGCAAAACCGTTGATCGCACAGGTAATCAGGTCAAGGTCTTGAAGAACGTTATTCCTGAAGGCAAGTATTTGAACATTTCAGTCAAAGGTTCAGGAGCGAATGATGCATTCACAGTAGACAACGGAGGAAGCGAAGTATTAAACTATGACGTTTCAGACGATAATGGTGCTGTGGGTGTTAACGAGAATGTCTTATCTGTACCAGCAGGTACCAATACGGCAACTCAGAATATGAATTTTAAATTGAACACAACGAAAAAATCTGCTGAGGTTGCTGGACAGTATAATGGACGAGTTATCTACAATGCGAGTGTAGGTGACAAGAATGGTGGAACAACTTCTGGTGGTTCTACAAGCAGTGGAACAGGCAGTACAGGTGGAACCGAAAGCTCAGGAGGAACTGTAACAACTCCATCAGAGCTTAAAACGTTAGATATCGAAGGAACAAAATATGTTGTTCTGGAAGAACGTGAAAACAATCAAGCCTTGGTTATGACAGCAGATAGTATTGGGAAAAGAGCTTTCCACCCAGGTGATCGTGATAACCAACTAAGCATTTATGAAGGCAGTAAAATCGACAACTACTTAGAAAATGAATGGTACAACGGTTTATCTTCTACAATGAAGATGGTTATTCAAACTTCAGACATTAAACAGTCCTCATATTCTAACAATTCTCCAGATTCAAAACAAGAAACTGGGCCTAATGGTCAAGTATATAACACCATCAGCCGTCATGTATTCTTGCCTAGCGTAAGTGAAATTGGAAAAGTGGTTGATTTGAAGAATCCAGAGAAGGTTAAAATGTTTTTGAACGGTATTGACATCTGGACAAGAGATAGTTATCAGGGTAGTGCCAACAGTGTGGAGTATTTAACTGCTTACATCGGCAGTTTGTATAACCAAGGAGTGCGCTCTAAGCTTGATGTTCGTCCAGCTTTCGTTATCGACTTATCTCAAGTCAACTACTCAGTCGTAAAATAACCCCCAACAAATTCAAAGCAGGTTCGTCCTGCTTTTTCTTATGCCTTCGCTTACACATTTTCGACAAAACTCTTAGCACAAGAAGACTCTCTGCGTAAACAAAACACTATTACCTTTCTTCTATTCTAGCGTGTACAAAACACGACTATGAACCTATTGTACACGTAAATGTTTTGTCTAAGAGAAGAATCGTGAACAAAACTCTTCACGTACGATGAACATAGGCTTTACGCTACTCCGAGCGTATTGTTTACATTCTTTCGGTTTCTAGATAAACAAAGAGCTTGAGTAAATAAGGATTTACCCAAGCTTTAATTAATGATAAATAAGTGCTGTTTTCTTAACTTTGTGAAGTGGTAAAGAGTGTAGAACTTTTTAATGTTAAATCTTTATCGTTAAATGATTTGATGTCAATAAGGATTTTGATCATCATATCTTTATTGTTGGTTTCTGTATAGTAATCCAAAATAAAGTTTTGAATAAGTGGAATACCTTCGTATACATTGTTCTGCAAGAGTGACTGATAATACAAAATGATATTTTTTTCAAAATCAACATTTTGTTTTTGAATACGAGCACTTATAGCTTGCAAAAAAGGCTTGTAAAAATCGTCTGCATATTCTAAATGAGATTCTATATAATCTAAACATTTTAGATACTCATTCTGTTTGTAATATGAATAGGGTATGAAATAACATAAATCACAAGATGGATCTTTGTTTTCGATTGCCAAGTTTGTGTATTTTATACATTCACTGTATTGACAGTTTAATAGATAGCACCAAGCTAAACTATGATACATGGTTGAAATATATTTATTACTCGATTGGTCAATATTGTTTAGTAATTCTGTTAGCTTTTGAATTGAGCTTTCATAGAGTCCTAAGTTTGTTAAACAATTACATTGAAAAAAATCAATAAAAAACATTGTTGTATAGTTTTGTAATCGATTGAAAATACTTCTGGATTTTTCGCAATATGTATATGCTAACGCAGATCTATTTGTTTCAGCATATATACTAATTAGTTCAAATGTGCAAAGTGCAGCGATGTCAGGAATATTTGAAGATAAAGACAAACATTTTTTTAAGTACTTTTCAGCCACAAAATTTGTAGATGGATTTCTTTTATAATAAATACCTAAAATACAATAAAAGATTGATAAATCTTTGGAATTAATGGCATCTAAATTAGACTCGATTAATTTTTTTGCATCATTAATAAAGGTTTCATTACAATTAAATCGTATTAGATAAAAAAGATTTAAAAGATTAAATAAAAAAAATCCACTGCTATTTTCATATATGTCTCGTTTACTTAAAATTAATTCCAGTAATTGTTTCTCTTTAAAAGTATTGGAATTACATAGAGCGTGAAATATTTCATCAATATTATTTTCTAATTCTATGTAAAATTTAAGAGAATCATCGAATTTTAAGTTATAAAAATCATTTAATTGATTAATGGTTCCATCAGGAAAATTTCTCTTCCCATTTTCTAGATCGCTTAAGAAACCTTTGTTCATCCGAATTGAATCTGCGACGTATGTTAGTGAAAGCCCATCAATAATTCTTTGATGTCTAAAATATGCACCTGTCAAATTTAAATTTTCTGTATAGATTGGAACTTTATGTTTATATGGCATAAAAGCATCACCTCAGTGGATTAATAGTAACATAAAGTGATATGGATTTCTTGTTTTATTCTATTTTCCAAACGTAATTTTTTAACATTATTCTTCATATTATAATTTTAGTATTTTAAAACCATTTATATACTCATCGATTGGACCAGCACACATTTATAATAGGTATTGATACGCATATAAAGTGTAGCAATCATATAGTTAGTAAACATACGAAAGTTGAATTTAGAATAGTTGTTTATATAATATGGAAAGGTGATGATTGATGGAAAACATTATAGAAATTACGAATGTACGGAAAATATACCGCACATACCAGAAAAAGAGTGGGTTAAAAAATATGATTAAAAATATTATTTATCCTGACTTTAAAGATTTTATAGCTGTGGATGATATGAGTTTTTGTATACGTAAAGGTGATATTGTTGGCTATATTGGACCAAATGGTGCCGGAAAAAGTACCACAATAAAAATGTTAACAGGAATCTTGATGCCAAATAGTGGAATGATTAAAGTGTTTGGAAAAGATCCTTTAAAGTACAGAAAGGAAAACTCTAAACATATTGGGGTTGTTTTTGGTCAGAAGAGTCAGCTTTGGTGGGATATTCCTGCTATAGAAAGTTTAGAACTGTTAAAAGAGATTTATAAAGTTCCAGATTGTGATTTTAAAGATAGAGTAGAAAAATATGCTGATATGCTGCAGGTAAAAGAATTTTTGAATTTGCCAGTAAGGCAGATGAGTTTGGGGCAAAGAATGAAGTGTGATTTAATTGCGGCATTGATACATGATCCATCCATATTGTTTTTAGATGAACCAACTATTGGTTTGGATGTGGCAACAAAGGATAGACTAAGAGCATTTATTTTGGAGTTAAATAGAACAAAGAAGGTAACTGTATTTTTGACAACACATGATATGCAGGATGTGGAAAAATTATGTAATCGAGTAATTTTAATTAATCATGGGCGAATGTTATATGATGGGGATTTAGAAAGTGTAAAGGAAAAATATATACGGTATCGAAATTTAAAAGTTGTATTTAATAAGACGTATTCTATTGATGAATTAAAGTTTTTAGAAGACTTTCAAGATCTTCGTATACAGAATTTAGATGATAAAACTATGCTGATTCAATACAATTACAAACTTTATTCGGTTACAGATATTGTGAGCTGTTTATTAAAAAATACAGAGGTTGCAGACTTTTCAATCAAGGACCTAGAAATAGAAGATGTAATTAAAGAGGTATGTTAATATGTATCGTGTTTTATGGGTTTATTTAAAACAACAATATTCATCTTTAACAGCTTATAAATCTGCTTTTTGCATGACATTAGTCAATGTGTTTATACGAATCTATGCCTATGCAATGTTATGGATGACATTATATAAGCAGAATGCTTCTTTGTTTGGAAATATTGATCTAAATCAAATGCTGCTTTATAGTATATTTTCAATATCTTTATCACAGGCATTTACTTGGTGGGATGGTCCACATATTTATGTGGAAGAAAATATAAAAAATGGAAGAATTATATGTGATTTACTCAAGCCAATGGAATTACAAACACAATTGTTTTTGAGAACTCTTTCTTCAACGGTGGTTAATCTTTGCATTTTCACAATTCCTTCCTTTTTAATATCAACTTGGTTTTTTAAACTAGAGCTAAATGTGAATATCATTGGAGCTATAATCACTTTCGTGCTTGGCTTTTTATTGTTGTTTTTAATGAATTATATTTTATCTTTAATTTGTTTTTTAAGTTTGGATCTAGAAGGATATCTCTATATTTTTCATGCTCTGATTGCATTTTGTTCAGGACAAGTGGTTCCTTTATGGTTTTATCCGGATTTTCTTTTAAGAATAATAAACTGGTTACCTTTTAAATATGTATTTTACGAGCCATTGCTTCTTTTTATTCGAAATGGCAATCTCTTTCAAACCGTTTGTTTTCAAGTGATTTGGATTTTTATATTATCTTTGATTGGACGCTTTATGTGGAAATGTGTATCGAAGAAAATCATTGTACAAGGAGGTTAGGGTATGGAAAGTGTTCAACTATATTTTGATCTAATAAAAGCGGGCTTAAAACGATTTGCTGAATATCGTTCAAGTTTTATTGCAGGATTCTTCGGACTTATCATGATCAACGGGTCTTCTATTCTCTTGATCTGGGTCATGTTGAAAAACTTTCATACACTAAATGAATGGACTTTTTGGCAGATAGTTTTTAATTATTGTTTATTCTTATCTTGTTTAGGATTTCATAATACTTTTTTTAGACATATTAGTGATTTAGAGAATCATATTGTGAATGGAACATTTGATCGGTTCCTGTTAAGACCGGTGAGCCCTCTTTTGCAATTAGCATCTGAAAAAATTAGCATTACAGATTTATGTGATTTCACAACGGGAATGATTGGAGCTTTATTTGCGGCAAAAATGTTACATATCCAAATTACAGTTGGTTTTATGTTTGGATTTATAGTCTCAATTATAAATGGAGTGTATGTATTTACCGCAATTCTTTTTTCAGTAAGTTGTATATCTTTTTGGACCATGAAATCAAAATCTATTTTATATAGTACAAATGAAATACAGGAAAGTGTACAACATTATCCAATAAGTATATTTAATAAAGCATTTAAGTTTATTGTTACGGTACTATTACCGTATGGTTTGGTAAATTATTATCCATCTTTAATTCTGTTAAATAAAGTGAATGTGCATTGGGTGTATGTCATTATGATTGCTTTAGTCGACATGATTTATGGCGTGATAGGAGCCTTTTTATGGCGAAGAGGACTGAAAAGATATAATGGTTCAGGTTCTTAGAAAGTAGGTGATGAATATGGATGATAGACTAAATCATGAACAAAAAATGTTTTCAAAAACAAATTGGGAATTTACCAAAAAAATTGTGGAAAGTATTTGAATTTGTAATTTTAAAAATATACACAAAGGAGGTGCGTCATGATTTTAATGGTAAATGGATTGTGTAAATCAATAAACAAAGTAAATATTTTAAAAGATATCTCTTTCAGTATTAATGAAAATGAAATATTAGGATTGATTGGGCCAAACGGTTCCGGTAAATCTACCATAATGAAGTGTATTGCTGGTTTATATCATCCAACTTCAGGTGAAATAACAATTAATGGATATGACATAGATAAAGACCGGGTAAATGCTTTATCTAACATGGGTGTCAGTATCGAATATCCAGCTCTTTATCCCAATCTTACAGGTAAGGATCATTTTAAAATGGTCGCAAAATGGAAAAAACTGGATAAAAGCAGAATTAAAGAAATGGAAGATTTTAGTGGCCTAAATAGTGAATTGAAAAAAGAGGTTAGGCATTATTCCATGGGTATGAAACAACGCTTGATTTTATCATTGGCAATGATGACCAAGCCCAAACTGCTTATATTGGATGAGCCGACAAATGGATTGGATCCACAGGCTATTATTGATTTAAGAAAGAAACTTCTGGATATACGTAATGATGGTACAAGTATTCTTTTATCGAGTCATCAATTAAATGAAGTAGATAAGTTAGTAGATCGAATTATTTTTATAAAAGATGGTCAGCTTATTGCACATAAGACAATAGACGAGCTTCATCAAAAACACATTTCGTGTATCAAAACTTCAGATAATCAATATGCACAAAAGATTTTAAAAGACTATATTGTAACGAACGATAATGAATATATAAGATTAGAATGTGGTTCAGATAATGATTTTTCTAACGTAATTAACTTATTGGTTGAAAATAATATTTCTATTTATTCAATTGAAGACAAAGGAGAAGGTCTAGAGAAATATTATCAAAACTTGTACCAAGGATAAGCATATGAAAACGCTGATTTATAATGAAATCCGTATTTTCTTTTCAAAAAGAAATATAGGTATTTTTATCGTAGGATGTCTTTCTATGATTTTGATTTTTTGTTTCTACTTTGTGCCAAAGCACAATAATTATATTTCGAGTCAAGTTCATTATTACGAGCAAATGGTGACTTCAGATGCAACTAGATCTAAAATAATAACAGAGCAGATTAATAGGATGAAAGAAATTGGTGAAGACACAGAAAAACTAGAAAAATCCAGAGATTTTTGGCAGGCAGATTTAGAAAATTGCAGACTGGTGTCTTATAATCTTGAACATGAAAACGCACGTTGTATCGCTGAAACAATGATAAAAAGAGATAAGCTCCTTCAAAAAGTGATTGATGAAGGTGGAGATCTTTCATCATATTCAATCATGCTGCGTAATGATGAAAGAGATCTAAAAAATCGAATCAAACTTCAAGATATGTACATGAAAAATCAATTCTACGATTTTGTATACGAAAAAATGCCAACAGCATATTATATGTTATCTAATTTTTTTGTTTTTGGTGGGATCCCAATTATTGTAATACTTGCATGTTTAATATTATCTAATTTTGACTGCTGGTCTAAAGATTTTGAATCAAATACTTATAAGTTACTGTTCACAATGACGGGTTCAAGAGCGAAAATTTATTTATCAAGAACAATTGTAACGTCAATAGCTACAATGATTATGAGTTTGATGATGATCAGTATTTTATTTGTATTAGGATATTTCGCTTATGGCTTAGGAGATGAAGTATTTGTTACAGTTAAAAATACATTCGTGTCTATTAGCATGTGGTGCATGAATAATTTAATGATAACAATCGTATTACTAGCTTTTCTATCAACTATGATTCAAGTGCTTTCACTTTTTACAAAAAACAGTGGTATAAGTCTATTAGTTCCTTGTCTATGTCTGCTCGTTTTATTAACAGACATTAATTTATTTAGTTCTATCTTCTCAATAAATTCTTTGATTCTTTGGATTATTATTTTATTAATCGTAATCATTCATTTTTGTATGGTTAAATATTTAGAAAGAATCGATCTAAATGGGGCAAATTAGGAGAAAAAGATATGGAATATGAGATGAAAAGTATTTTAAGGAGCAAAGCTAGCTTAGTGTGCTTATTGATCTTTTTGATAGTAAATATGTTTTCAATGAACTTTTTAAACCTGGAGAATGATGTGGAAAGGAATATCATTTATAATGAGCAATTGATTGTAGAGAGTCAAAACTCAATTTCTCAAATCGATGTTATAAAAAAGCAATTGGGTGAAAAAATAAAACCTGAACAGGTTGAAGTGTTAAATAATTATAAAGAATATTTAAATTGGAAGAGTAAAAATGCGAATGAAGCAATTGATTGTCTAAAAAAAGAGGGCGTTAAAGGATTTAAAAATTATCCGGATATAAAGAAGTATGACTTGTGGAATCAAATGTTTGAAATGGATTGTTTCGCAAAAACGGATAAGCAGTTAAGTCAAGTGGTGTTTAAAGATGAACTTGCTAAAATAGGATATCCTGATATATCTTTTGATGCATCATTATTAAATGATATGCAAAAGTTCTTTAACCGAGATTATGAAGATGCATATCATCATACCTATATGAATCTTCAGAATGCATTTCATGAAATAGCAACGTCAAACAATAAAAATATATTGAATATTGCGCAAGGTCCATGGGCGTATTTGTGCCGCCAATTACGTCTAGGGAGTCTATTTTCATTAATGGCTATTCCAATTGGTGTTTTTTATACATTAATTGTTATTTGGCAGCAAAAGCAAAGTAAAAGTTTTGAGTTATCTTATTTGAATTCAAAAAGCTCAAACAGATTTTTACTATCAAGAATTATAGAAATAGGAATCAGTTATACCCTGATAATATTTATCTCTTTATTTGTTCCTGCGCTGATTCTAGGATTTCGACATGGATTTGATGGGCTAAACTCATATATGTTGATTGACTGGAATAATTTTGTTGGCTTTAAAACAAATCTGACTTCTTACAATTATGGATATGCATATTCTATGTTTTATGAGCACCTTATTTCGATGGATAATTATATGCCTATTAATATGGAGAATACATATATTTTTATTCCTTTAATTCTATCTTTGGGGTTAGGGATGATGAAAATAATATTTACAGTAACTTTAGGATTGTTGTGTTCTGTTAATATCAGAAAATCATGGGTTAGCTATGCATTAGGATTATTCATTGTGCTTATTCACATATATTCTCAACAAATAACATATTCAATCGAATTCTTTCCGATGTTAAATCCATTTAGTATTCTTGCCAGTCTAACTGTGATAGTAGGAAATGGAACACAGACATCACTAAATGCAGTATTAATGTTAGTAGTATGGTCTATTTTAATGTATTGTGTAACCGTGGTGATATTTAATAAAAGTGATGTAAAATAAATGATGAAAAAATGAATTATTATACATTCTTGTTGCAGTATAAAAAAACATATTTGCATTATAATCAAACAATGACACTAATGATTCATCGAATTATGTTAAAATGATGCACTCTTGTACTCAATATGTACTCACAGTGACTCCAAAATGAGTGCAGAATTTGTTGGAATTGTACACTATATGTTGATCGGCCATGAGCATAATTGAAAATACAAACGTTTTTTTTCTTACTTGCTAGGAAAGAAGGCTAGAACGTATAATGGTATTGATGATACAGAGAAATTTACTCAGGAAATAGAATTATTCGCACCAATGGTGTGAGTATAGATTAGGAGTGAAATAATGGTGAAAGACACTATATTTTCGGGAGAATCGAAAAATATTGAATATAAAGTTACTTTACCAGATAAAAGTGAAAAGTACATGAAGACAATCGTAGCTTTTGCCAATACACAAGGTGGTAAGCTGATTGTTGGAGTGGATGATAAAACACATCAAATTGTTGGTGTTGAAAATGATGTGTTGTTTCAATTGATGGATGGAATTGCTAATGCAGTTTCTGATTCCTGTGTGCCTCAGATTATTCCTGATATTGAGCCACAGACAGTAGATGGCAAAACAGTTGTTGTTGTATCTGTAGAAGCGGGTAAAAACAGACCGTATTATCTGAAATCAAAGGGAAAAGACAATGGTACTTATATACGTGTGGCAGGCACATCAAGACTGGCATTTCCGGAGAAGATAAAAGAGCTGGAAATGGAAGGAGCTAGAATCTCATGGGATGAACTTACCTGTGTAGGTTATCCTGTTTCAAAAGATGCTACGGAGAAGCTTTGTCAGGATATTGAAAGGTTCCGAAAAAAAGCAGGAATGCCGGATCATTCTGTAAATAAAGAACAACTTATAAATTGGAAAATCTTAAAGCAGAGTGAGGGACAACTTCTGGCAACAAATGCTTATGCATTGTTGACATCAGATTATTTTTCGTTTTCAAAAACGCAATGTGCGGTGTTCAAAGGAACAGATCGTGCGGTATTCTTGGATAAGAGAGAACTTGAAGGACCGATTTATACACAAATCGAAGAAGCTGTAGATTTTGTATTGAGAAACATTCGACTCGGAGCAACGATCGACGGATTGGTGCGAAAAGAGAGATATGAGCTACCACCGGAAGCAATCAGAGAAATGATCATTAATGCCCATTGTCATCGTAACCTGTTGGATGAATCTTGTATTCAGGTTGCAATTTATGATGACAGGTTGGAAGTGACATCTCCGGGAGGCTTATATAACGGATTGACTTATGAGGAAGTCATGAATGGTCATTCGAAAATTCGTAATAAAGGCATTGCCAATATATTTAGCCAAATGGGACTCGTTGAGGCATGGGGAAGTGGAATAAAAAGAATCCTGAACGCTGCTGAAGAGTATGGACTTCCGAAACCTAGATTTCAGGAGTTCGATAATATGTTTCGTGTAGAATTATTCCGTAATTCATTTCCGATGATGAAAGAAAACAGAGACATCGGAGAAGCATCGGAGAAACATCGGAGAAGCATCGGAGAAGTATCGGGAATAGAACAACAAATAGAACTTAACGATACGCAGAAAAAGATTATTAAACTGCTTTTGGAAGATAATCAATTATCGGCTATTAAACTGGCTGATAGAATAGGTATTGCCAGTCGAAATATAGAAAGTAATATTAAGAAATTAAAAGAGCTTGGTATTCTTGTACGACATGGATCGCCGAAAAATGGTTATTGGGAAGTTATTTTGACATATTAATCTCAAAATAATGGAAGTGGAAGAGTACTTAAATAGTAGCTTTTAAAAGAGAATACATGTGAAATAATTTAAACCATATTTAGATTTGCTTGTAGGTATCTACCTGCTACCAAAATGATACCAATAGAAGTAGTTAAGATATATAATACATGTTAATTGTAAATAAATAGTGTATTTGCGTATATATAGTAAACAATAATGTTTACGTTATAACTTTCTTTTTTGAGTTCGAATAAATGCATTCTATCCGGGGGTTGCAGGTAGCATGAAAAACACAAAATCTTTTTACTGAAATAAAGGTAAAAAGATTTTTTAATGAAAGTAGGGTGACCTGCTTCTTTTAATTCAATCATTTTATACTTTAATTTAGCATTTATTTTGAGACTGACTAAATTAAAGTGAGAAACTGATAAAAAATTTTTAAAAGTGAAAGAAAAGTATATAATGCCCATAAATAAAATATATAATTATAAAAAGTATGGAGGATAGTCTATGAAAGTATGCTACAACAATTTTTTTAAATTATTGAATGATAGAGAAATTAGAAAAATGGAAATTGCTAAGATGGCAGATATTAGTCAAAATACGATGGCGAGACTTTCTTGAAATCAGAATGTTTCATTAGATGTATTAGGAAAATATGTTGTACTTTAGGTTGTAAGATAGATGATATTCTTGAATTTATATAGAAAACAAAGATAGAAAAAATAATGTAGCTAAAACTTCAAAAATATTGAGCATAGAGGGAGAAGATTTATGCAAGGTTTGTACTATTTCATTAAAAAAGAATAGAGGTATGGTTTTAATGTATGATATTGATGAGAACTGTCAATGTTATTCAATTTAAAATATTAGTTATATCATTCAGGTAAAAAATTAAATTCAATTTATGTTAATAAATATATTAATTGCGTTTGATCAGTTTAGAAGAATATAGAAGGAGAATGTATGATGACTAAACATAAAAAAGAACAAAATAAAAGTAGATTATGTAAGATAGTCTATTTCGATGAAGAATCTGTTACGGATTATATTCAGATTGTTGAAGGTGGTAAATTAGAAAAAACTACAGAGTTATTAAATGAAACGAAAGATAAAGGTCAAGCTAGTATCGACACAAAAGCTAGTGTTGGAATTGGGGGAGTATTAAAGGCTTTAGTAGGATTTGAGATTAAGGGATCGGTGGATGCTGGACTAGAAACATCTTTTAATACAAATCAAATGGTCAAGAATATTGTTAAAAATACAATTCTTACTGATTTTATTGATTTAATAGATGAACTTTCTTCTGAAGAAAAAGATGGAGTACAGAATTGTGGCGCAATAAATAAATTTACGGGATACAAAATATATGCTCCAAAGGATTCTTTATCATATGTTGCATTGATTTCACCGTATTTGTCCATGTTGAAGGGTGGAACAAATATTCCAGCAGGTGATTTTAATATAGCAATTGACAAATTAGATAATACAATTAAAAATGCAAAAGGATATTATGAGTTTGTTGGGAATCGTGGTGAAGAACAGGTGATTTTTAGATTTAATATTAAACCTTTTAAGAATAACTATAAAACTACAGATTTGCAAAAAATGAAAATAAGTATATATGCGTGAATATTCCATGGTGGCGGAGCCACCCAATCCATGAAAATAGAGCAATCGAATCCATTTGGACAGAGCCATGCAATCCATTGCTCGGAGCCACTAAATCCACGAAGAGAGCCACTTCAATTTATGAAACTACTCTCATTTTTTGTTATTTGATTTTTGAATAATCCTCTCGAAGTGATCTGCCTTTTAAAAGAATTGTATAAGATGAGTTTCTAATACGATCTAGAATGGCGTCAGCGAGTGGTCCATCGCCTAATTTACCTAGCCATCCTTCAGGGGCCCATTGACTGCAGTAAATGGTTGATTTTTTATCTGTTCTTGATTGTATCACTTCGAGCAAATCATATCGTCCACATTCACTGATGGGTGTTAATAAAAATTCATCTAGAATCAAAAAATCAACTTTTGAAAGTTTCTTCATGTATTTTTTGTAACACATTGTATCGGCCATTGATGATCATTTTCTCTTTCTCCGCCTAGATTCCATCAGGGGGGGGAGCTCCTTTTCATTTATTTTAACATGAATATAGGTTGCTCTAAACAAAATATCTAGAGTCGTAAAATGGCGGAAATACCATAATGGTATCTCCACCATTTCTTATATCATCTTTAACTGTGAGAAATTAAAGAAACAAATGTATCTTTAATCTTTTTATTCAAATCACGCATATTTTTGTATTGTGAAACATGAATTTGGTTAACTATATCGTCAAAAAGGCTTTCTGGTATATCATCAGAAACGAATTCTTTATATTTAAATATGATTTGATTTACTCTGAAATCAACAAACTTTTGCTTATCCTTGTTAGTAAGTAAATTAAAAACGCCTTTATAGTCGAATCTAGATCTTAATTCAGGTGAAATTTTACTTTCAAAATTATCCTTTGTAATGTTTGAAGTGAAAACAATAATATAACCATTTACATCATATTCATCCGCTTGAGAGTTAACAATTTTACCATTCTATAGAACGTCCAAAAAGTAATTAAACACAGCATTATTTGCTTTTTCAAATTCATCTATAAGAATTATGCCTACATCCGATTCACAAACTCTTTTTACCAATTCACCACCATCACTACCTATATACCCTAATGGACTTCCAATCAAACTATTCAATGCATCGTGGCTACTGTAATTTCCAAAATTAATTTTTGCTAATTTTGAGTTACTTCCTAACGCTTTATGAATGGCTCTAGCAACCTCAGTTTTCCCAATACCAGAATCACCCATCAAAAACAATGATAGGATTTTATGTTCACCCAATCTATTAAACACTCGAAACGAAGTAACAAGATTTTGAAATTCTTCTTTAAACTGCTGATGACCATATAAGCTAGTATCAAAATCTTCAAAAAACTTTGTTAATTCAGAATCATTCAAATCCGTAATCTTTCTTACAAGTGCAAATTTACCAGCAGATGCTGCATCTTTTTCAACAGGTATCTCTTCACATTCTATCTCAACATCAGAATAATCATCTAACACATTGCGAAATATGTATTTAACATCATCCTCATAAACTTTGTCACAAATAAATGTAGTATTATCTTTAAAACCATTTAAAAGACGTTCAAATAAATACAATTGTGATTCATTAGCCTTCAGTAAGCTGACAATAGATGTTATATCCACATAATATCGTTTAGATTCATCCAACCATTTAATATATTCAATATGATCAAAAGTTGAACCACTCAAAAATTCAAATCCCTGAGCAAGCTGGCTTGATTTAAATTTAAAATATTGTTGTCTAGTATAAAAAAATACTTTATTCACTAAACCCCCTTCTTTCTCTGTTTCTTGTGTTTTAACTCATCATCATAACTATCAGATTTGATGACTTGAACAATCGCTAAAAGGTCAATGTAGTTATAGTCTTCATTATCAATTTCAATTTCCAATTTAGTTTCTTGCAAAATAGGATATTGACTTTCATGTATATCAGAATCGAATTCATCATTTAAATCTTCACCAATATCTGAAAAATAATCAAAAGAGTTTTTAAGACTATGAATCTTTGTCTTTCCCTTGTATATACCTATTATTGAAACGTTTCCTACAAATAAATCATCCACATTATATGAGTTTTCAAATTCATTTTCAAAAGTTAATGGTATCTTTATCAAAAGCTTTTCATCACTACCTTGTAATTCACCTTTTAGTTTATAAGAATAGTCTTTGAACATAGAATTTAAAACATTATTTACGTCAAGTCCACCAGTATCCGATGAACGCATCCCTTTAAACATACCATTAGAAAACACCTTTACAGTTCGAAGTTCCATTTCATTTTCTAACAAAAGCGATACGTTATCAACTCTAATGAGTTGTCCTTCTGTAACACCTTCAAAACCAGAAGAAGCAATCTTACATTTCTCTATCACTTCATTTAAAATCAGCGATTTTGTCATAGTAATCTTAAAATTTTCAAGAACTTTTTGCGAATCTGATGATTCTGCTTTAACATCAGCTCCTAGCACTGTTTTAAAAAGACCAAAGCCTTTAATACCTATTTTTGCCTCTAATCCAGCATCAACCGTATTCCCTTGATTTTTCTCGATTGTTTCATCTGTCTTGATCACATTACTTAACATCATTTTTATCTCATATACTTTTGAAAAATTTAAGTAATAAATATTAAATAACATACCTACCTCCAACATTATTTTTTTCTAAGTATCTTACACAGTTGTTGTATCAAAAATAACGATACTTCTCATCAATTTTTTGCTCTATTAATGATAACATATTCTCCTTCACATATTATAAATTCTCGATTTCATCCAATCTAGGTATGAATGAAAATAAATCATTAACCACTGCATTTTTTAATGAATTCGTACTCTTCTTTAAATAATCTATTGTATTCACTATAGAAATCAAGCAAATCAATTCTTTATTTCCTATTATCGAAGTAAAGAATTTAATGTATATAGAATATTCTTTCTTTTTATGTCTTCAATATATTCGCTATTAGTAGTATAATGAAACAAAATTTATACTTTGGAGGTCAAAACATGCTGTCAATCAATCAGCTTATGAAGTATTTAAGAAATCACCATCATATAACTGTCAAGAGTAACCAAGCTCAGTCCTTACGAAATATTGGCTACTATCATGGATACAAGGGATACCGTTTCATTCGTACTCCAAACCAGTGCATTCCTTTTTCGTCTCTTGATGAAGTCATTGCTTTAAATAAATTTGATATGCAGTTAAAAACCACAATTTATCCAAAAGTAATGTTTATCGAAAACGCACTTAAAAGCTATGTGATAGAAGCTGTTCTTCATGACTGTCATTCCGAAAACCTGGATACCATATTTAACAAATCTATTACCGACTACAAATCATATACACCTGGAAGCCAGCAATACCACAAACAGTATGCAAAACGGATGACTCTCAAGGGCAAAATCAACAATGCACTTTTGCGTGATTATTCAAACAAAAAACAAACTGTCAATCATTTCTTTAATGCAGACCAACCAATTCCCATTTGGGCCATTTTCGAATCTTTGACTCTTGGAGAGTTTGGAACTTTTTTCGCCTGTTCAAATTCAAATGTCAAGTTGAAAACTTCAAGTATACTTCATTTCCCAAGTAATCTTGACACAGACGGAAAAATCACTGAATTCATCATTTATGCTATCAAAGATCTTCGTAATGCTGTTGCTCATAACAACACCATTTTTGATACTCGTTTTCAAACAAGCACTATAAATAATCGACTTGTTTCTCTTCTCGAAACAGAGGTTGGAATCACCGGTTTAGATTTCAAGTATATTTATGCTTACATTGTTTTAATTACTTATGTCCTACGCAAAATGGGAGAGACTAAAACATCCTGCAAACACTTTATAACGGAATTCATCGACTGCACCGATTCGTTAAGAAAACAAATTTCCCCAAACATTTGCAATCAAATTCTAGGGACTCAGCAGCGAGCACACCTGCGGCAGTTACAAAATTTTATTAGTGCTCAATTGTAAAACTAAATCCCATTGAGAAATAGTAAATACTACGAGGTTGAA
>ERZ791881.363-NODE-363-length-45545-cov-17.729061_pt1 | contig 45545 bp, 48 predicted proteins | sample MGYA00510161_ERZ791881 | MGnify/ENA primary metagenome ERZ791881 (study PRJEB30046, sample SAMN00792073) | human gut metagenome | study: EMG produced TPA metagenomics assembly of the A metagenome-wide association study of gut microbiota in type 2...
CTGCTTTGGGAGCAGGGGGTCGTGGGTTCGAATCCCGCTACCCCGACGAAAATTTCAAGTTAAGAAAAATTGAATGGTGTTGAGCTGATACAGTTTGTATCGGCTTTTTTCATTGGTGCAAAATAGACTTAATTATACCCCATTTAGGGGCAAATAAAGGGGATAATTCTTTGAACTATCTTTGAACAGGTTTCTCTATTTGCACCTATTTAGTGGAAATTAAAGCGGTTTCCCATCAATTCACCCCGATTCAAGCTGTTTAATGCGATTTTAAACCTCTAAAAAACATTAAAACAGTATGGCAACATTTAAAGCGATCGTCTTTCAAACTGGAAGACATATAAAACAAGATGGAACATCCAATATAAAAATTAGAATCTATCATAATAGAGAATCTCAGTATATAGCCACCAGCTACTATATCCAACCCGGAAACATGGATGACTCCGGACGAATCCTGCCAAACGTAACAAACGGCGAAATGATAGAGTACGAAATAAATGCGTATATCCAAAAGATCAGGAGAGAATATTTAAAGCTAGGACAAGAAAGAACTCAGTTTATGTCATGCAAGGATTTAAAAGAAGAAATAGAGAAATCCCTAGCTCCTGACGCCGAGTTTATAGACTTTGTAGAGTTCGCCCAAAACATAGTAATTCAGACGAAAAAAAAGAAAACAGCCGAATGGTATAGATCCTCTATCGATACCCTATGTTGGTACACGAAAAGAAAAAAGATAGATATTAAGCTAATTACCTCATTTCTGCTAAATAAGATGATCAAAGACTTATATCACTCCGGGCCCGCCGGCATCCCTTTAGAACCGGGCACAATAAGCCATTACCTTAGAGGACTGAGAGCATTGTACAACAAAGCCAAGCTCTATTACAACAATGAGGACTTTGATATTATAAGAATCCCAGGCGATCCATTCAAAAAGGCTGAGATACCGGAGTACCGGAGGAAACGAAAGAATATAGACATCAACACTCTATTGAAGATTAGGGATTTCCAATCTGACAAGAAACGTACCAATATGGCACGTGATGTCTTTATGATGATGTTCTACATGATGGGAGTCAATATTAACGACCTATATAGTATTTCGTGCGAACGCCGCGGAAGACTGGATTACACGCGATCTAAAACGAATACGGAGAAGAATCACGAACAGATACCGCTTTCCGTCAAGATCGAGCCGGAGCTTCGCATCCTGCTTGATAAATACACAGAGGGTTATTTCCTCTCCTACTTTCATACCAACTACTGTAGCTTGAATAATTTCATGCGAGCAATCAATAATGGACTGAAAGACATTTGCATGAACTTAGAACTAGACTTCAAAGTCACCACAAACTGGGCCCGCCACAGCTGGGCCAGCTTGGCAAGAAACAAGGCCGGAGTACCGAAGGCAGACATTGACTTCTGCCTCGGTCATGTAAATAACGACTATAAGATGGCCGATATCTACATTGATATAGATTATAGTATTTGTGATAAGGCAAATCGCGCTATATTGGATTTATTGCAGAAAAAAGAAGAAAAAAAAGACTGAAACGTTTGCAAATACAAAAACTCTCTCTATATTTGCAAACAGAATGGTGTTGAGCTGGATAAAACAATAGTTTTGTCCGGCTTTTATTGCATATATATGCTTCAATAGCTCTTATTACTGAAACTCATCTCATCTTTACGCTATGCGCCGCAAAACAATGACGCATGGAAATTACAGTTTCAAAAACAGCTTTATTAGATAAGCTGAAATCAATCGGGCGAATCATACAGCCTAAAAACACATTACCAGCTTATGACAACTTTTTGTTTGTCGTTGATGAATATGGTCTTATTCTAGTGACAGCAGGGGAAGAAGGTGGACGCATCTCTACAAATGTAGATGGCGCTGCCGACTTCATCAATTATTCTTTCATGGCTAACGCCAAGACATTACTCGACGGATTAAAAGAAATCCCCGAACAGCCATTGACTATATCCATCCTTGAAAAGGAATTGATTGTCAAGTATGCCAATGGCAGGTTTTCAATACCACTTGAAAAAGGTGATCAATACCCATCCATGAACACGGATGACACTGCCAGCCCATTTCTTGTTTCAGGTAATGACTTATTATACGGAATAAGGCAAGTCTTGATCTGTAGTGCCAATGATGAGCTCCGTCCGGTATTAAATGGTGTCTATTTTGATATTGGTTTAGATTCAATGTCATTTGTCGCAACAGATGGTACCCGTCTAGCAATGATTGAAAATCCATCCGCTTATACGCGCAAGGAACGGGCGGCCTTTATCCTGCCAAGCAAGTTTGCTAAAATCCTTTCTAATATTGTTCCGGAAGATTGCATGGAAGTAGAAATATCGGTAAATCAGACTAATATTTTATTTGAGTTTGATTCATACCGGTTAGTCTGCCGTATGATTGAAGGCCGGTACCCTAACTATCGTGCCGTTATCCCTCAAAAACAGCCTAATCGTGCAGTATTAAAGAAAGCCGATATAGTCTCAGCTCTAAAGCGTGTATCTGTCTTCTGTGACAGCAACTCATCTCTGGTAGTACTCAAATTCGATTCCAGTTCTCTTAAAATAGCAGCTCATGATTTAGACTTTTCTAAGTCTGCAGAAGAAACGATCAGCCTGCAGTCAGGCTGTGATATTGAAATAGGTTTCAAGAGCAGCTTTTTGATAGAGATGGTAAACAGCATTCCTTCGGAAGATATTGCTATCACCATGAGCGATCCGTCGAAAGCCTCAATCTTTACCCGCTGCGATGAAGAAGTTCGTAGCCTTACTTATCTATTAATGCCTTTATCAATTAATTATTAATATGGAAAAACAAAATTCATTCAAACAGACCATTCAATCTTACTTGGATAATCGGGCAAAGTCTGATGAACTGTTTGCTATTGCCTATAGAAAAGAGAATAAGAATATTGATGAATGTCTCGCCTACATTATGGGCGAGGCTCTCAAAGAAAGTAGCACGATAAGTTCTGGAGTAAAAGGATGCGGGATGGATAATGACATAGTATTCGGAATGGCGGTCCATTACTACGATGAAGATGATATCAAAGTTAATAAGCAAACCAATTATAAGGTATCAGCTGTGAGTGTGAAAAAAGAAGTAGCTACAGAACATCCGGAAACTAAAAAGCCGGCTTCTTCCCCCAATAAGCGTAAAGGGAAGAAAACAGAAATACCTTCCGGACAATTTTTATTATTTGAAGACTTATGAGACCAAGAACGAAATTACAGCTTAAAGTTGCTAATTTAAGTAGCCAGCTGCCTAATATTGAGGGATTGATGATTGATTGGGCAAAGGTCGAATGTTTGGAACATAGAGGATATGCAACCAAATCACGTGTTATCTGCATGGAGTGCGGACAGCGCTTCTCTCCGGAAATTGTAAAGCGTAAACGGGCAATCTGTCCTCATTGTGGGACATCCTTGAAGATAGAACAGTCGAGGAAGCGTATCAATAAACAGACAATGTTTATTGGCAAAGCAGAAATTTGTGAAGAGTTCCAAGTCATCCGTAGTTTTGAATTGGTTGCTTATTACCGGGAAGAAACAGAGCCTCTTTATTATATTCGGGAGATACTGCAACATTGGATAAAAGACGATGGTAACCGGGAAGTAGTAGCTCTTGCCAATAATACGGGATTCAGTGGCTGGTGTGGAGAGCTGGAGATACGGAATAAAGTTGTTGGATCGTATTATTACAATCATAACAATGATATTTACTGCGAACGCTATCATCCGGCCTCCGTCTTTAGACCTAAGTATATTCGAATGGGTATAGATTGTAAATTACGCGGTATGTCATTTCTTACTGCCGCCAATACAATTCCCCATTCTCCCAAGGCTGAAACACTTCTAAAGGCAAGACGTTATGAATTAATAGATTATTTCGAGGGACACCGTTACAAGATTGATATGTATTGGCCGTCTATAAAAATTTGTCTTCGTAATAAATATCGGATAAAAGATGTTTCGATGTGGTTTGATTATCTGGAACTACTAGATCATTATCATAAAGATCTGCATAACGCTCATTACGTTTGTCCTAAGAATCTAAAAAAAGCCCATGATTTGTATGTGGCGAGAAAGAAACGTGATGATGAAAAAGAACGCAAGGCAAAGGATATGCAACGCCTACTTAAACTTAAAAAGGCTGCTGAAAACTATATAAAAGAAAAATCGAAATTCTTCGATTTGAAGCTATCGGACGGTAAAATAGTTGTGATACCACTAAAAAACCTTGAAGAGTTTCAACAGGAGGGTGAAATTATGCACCATTGCGTTTTTTCGAATGAATATTATAAGAAAAAAGACTCACTCATTCTTTCTGCTCGAATTGGAAAGAAGCATATTGAGACTATAGAGGTCAATTTGAAGACATTCAGTATTGTCCAATCTCGTGGAGCTTGCAACCAAGATACCGAGTATCATGAACGCATTATTGGTCTCGTGAAAAAGAATATGAACTTAATACGTCAGAAACTGACGGCATAGCATACAATGACCTATATAGAATATATAAACCAATTTTGGAAGATGAATCGAAGTGTAGAATTTAGCTCGAACGAAGTGTTTTTGTACTTTTACTTATTGAATGAGTGCAATATTCGGGGTTGGCAGAATCCGTTTGAGCATCCCAACAAGACTATCGTCCTCGCAACCGGTATATCAGAAAAGACCGTCATTGAAGTTAGGAACAGATTGCAGCAAAAAGGTTTAATAACTTTCGAATCGGGTAAAAAGAATGCAAAATCGCCAGTTTATTACTTACTTGACGTAAGTAAAACGGTAAGTAAAAAGGTAAGTAAAGAGGTAAGCAAAAGGGTAAGTAAAACGGTTAACATTAAAGATAAGACTAAAGACAATAAGACAATATCTCCCTTACGCGTGGGAGAACTGTTTCCGGCTGATAGTTTTTTCGACAAGTCTTTGGACGATTGTTATACCGAACTTAAATCGAACCGATCATGGGCGGAAACAGTAACAATGAACACTCGTTCTTCTGGAAATCCTGATTTCACGCTAGAAGCCTTTTACGAGTGTTTGAAGCTGTTCTTTATGAAACTGCAAAATGAGGGTGAAACGACAAAATCGCCAAAAGATGCGATGTCGCACTTTGCCCGATGGTTGAAATTTGAACTTAACAACAAAAAAGATGGAAAAAGTAAGAGAACAAATACAAATCCAGAAACAGATGTTGAAGTGCGGACAATCAAGCTATGACCCCATTACATTGAAGAATTCCGCAGCCTTATTCCGTGAGTGTTGTCTATCAGCATGTTCAAAATTCAGTGTTAACGAAAGCAATCGTGAACTGATGAACGAGTTGTTTTTGTATCTTATCAGAGGGTCTAAAAAATTAGATCGCGATAAGGGATTATGGCTATATGGTCCGGTAGGTACTGGCAAATCTACAATATTAAAAATTATACAAACGTATGATAGACGCAGTAATGGGCTAGCCCCAAATGGATATTATCCATCAGGAGGCTTTCCTATAGAATCGGCATCATTTGTGACAAACCAATATTGTCAAAAAGGAATTGATGGAATTTTGAAATATGATGGTTCCAATGGCATGGCTATCGGCCTTGATGAAGTTGGTAGAGAACCAAAAGTTAAGTACTATGGGACAGAAATGGATGTGATACAGTACATACTTCAAATGAGATACGACAACAGAAGAGGTTGTATAACATTCGTAACGACCAATTTACTCCCGGAAGAGATCCATTTAAAATATGGAGAATATATTGCCGATCGAGTTAACGAAATGTTTAATGTTGTGGAAATCGGAGGTAAAAGTCGGAGATAATTGTATCTTTGAGAATTATTATAAAAAAACAAAAAACATGAAAGAAAAAAAACAGCAACAAGAAGATGATAATCAATTTAATATGAACCTTCTTTACGCATCTGAATTAGAAAAAGCAGTATTGGGTACATTAATGACTGACAAAAAGGCTTATGCGTTAATAAGTGATATTCTTTGTCCAGAATCTTTTTATGAACATCGACATCAACTGATATATGCTGCAATTATTGTCCTTGCGGTTAATCAAATGCCGATAGATATTCTAACTGTAAAGGAGCAACTTAGCAAACAAGGTGAATTAGATAAAATTGGAGGAACATCTTATATAATTCACTTGAGCAGCAAAGTAGCATCATCGTCTCAAACGCAGTATCATGCCCGAATCATTGCACAAAAGTATATATCCCGCCAATTACTTGCACTTGCAACAGATATTCGCTTAAAAGTATTCGATGAAACCCAAGATGTAGAAGATTTAATCTCGGAAATCAGAGGAAAGCTAACTGATATATCCTCATTAAATACGGAACATGATTGTATTCAGATTAACCCCGTGATTGATGAAGCCTATAAACTAATTCAGAAGGCAGCTACACGAACTGATGGTTTGAGCGGTTTGGAAAGTGGATTCACTAGATTGGATAAAATGACATCTGGCTGGCAGAATGGTGATTTGATTACTATAGGAGCACGTCCTGCAATGGGAAAAACAGCATTTATTATATCTATGCTAAGAAATATGGCGGTTAACTTCAGGATTCCAGTCGCTTTGTTTTCTCTTGAAATGAATAATGTGCAGTTAGTCAATCGTCTTATCACCAATGTCTGCGAAATTCCGAGTGAAAAAATCAAGAGCGGACAGCTTGCCTGTTATGAGTGGCAACAATTGGATTATAAACTGAAAGATTTGCAGGACGCTCCTCTTTATGTGGATGACTCACCACTTATGAAAATGGATGTTTTGTGCAATAAGGCACATTATTTAGTAAAAGAAAAGGGTGTTAAGTTGATTGCTATTGACTATGTTCAATTGTTATATAATGATGTCAAATATACTGAAAATAGATATTCGGAAATTAATTACTTCACAAGAAGATTAAAATCTTTAGCAAAAGAGTTGAATATTCCTATTATTATTACATCGCAATTAAATCGGGCAATTGAATCTCGTGAGGGAATTGATGCTAAACGTCCACAGTTAATAGATTTACGTGATAGTGGTACATTATGCGATGATTCTGACTTGATTCTTTTTCTACATCGACCAGAATATTATAAAAATTTTCAAGATGATCGAGGAAACGATATGCGAGGTATGGCAGAAATAATCATTGCTAAGCATCGTAACGGTGCAGTAGGTGAAATATTATTGCGATTCAAAGGCGAATTCTGCCGCTTTTCAAATCTAGAGGAAGACATGTGCATTCCCATGCCTGGTGAACCAATCGGCACGATGTTTGGTTCTTCTTCAATTTCTAAAACCAAAGCGCCATCCTCTAAAGAAAATCAAATTAAAGATGAAGGTCCATTGCCTTTTTAAAATAATCGCTGAATTAATTTTCTTTTCAAGATTTTTTCTATCTTTGCAATAGAATGGTGTTGAGCCGGATTTTGAAGAAAAATCCGGCATTTGTTATTTGTAAGTTACTGAAACACTAAAGAATTCTCTTTGCTATGTCATACTTAATTTTAAAAATTAAATTTATGGCAAGTGAAGCAGTAAATAATTACATAACTAAGCGCTACGAGCGCTGGCTTGATTACTCCTTGTATCATTGTGGGCTTGCCGGTATTCCTGATGAAGCAACAGATGTCTTGAATGAGGTCATTTGTTCGCTCCTTCAAAAGAAAAACAGGTTACTGGACAAACTACTTGAAACAAGAAAAAATGGCTATACAGAGCTTGATTTCTTTGTTTTGAAGATGATAAAGCTGAATGCATCCTCTCCTACTTCACAGTATAGGAGTAGATACAAGCCCCTGCCTGCGGATAATAACGTAGATTACACGAGACTGGATATTGAAGATATCCCGGATGAATCAGAAGATAGAAATACTGAAATACTAAATAAACTGCATTTAGTAAGAGATACATTTGAAAGCCTTGATTTAGGTCCAGTAGCAGCTCGTGTTTTTGAGTTTCATTTCTTCCAAGACGGAAACTTCTCGGAATGGGAAGGTCCGGAAACATTAAAGCAGCTGTATGAGATATATAACGGAGTACAAGAACTTATTAAAAAGAAAATAAATGGAAATTCATTGTTCTAATTTGTGAAATTATTACTTTTGGTGGAAAAATAACAAAGACATGACTACAGAAGAAAACATGATTCCGATAGAACCTTATCTCAAAGATTTTAAACAATATCTTGATGCTAACTCAAGAAGTATATTATCTGCTAAATTTGGTAATGGTAAAAGCTATTTTGTTAGCAGATTCATGAAAGAATATTCTAAAGATTATTTGTTCATTCCGATATACCCTGTAAATTATCAAGTAATGGATAATAAAGATATATTTGAATTGATAAAAAGGGATATATTAATCAAACTACTTTCAAGTGAGGAGATTAATATCAATGAAATAGAATTGAATGCGGCTTCTTTGTTCTATTACTTTTTCACAAATAATCAAGAAGATAGACTTTTGGATATTTTGAGCATAATCCCGGATATAAACATCTATGGAATTGACATTAATATTAGCAATGTTATTAAAAAGCTCAAAGAAGTAAAGAATAAATTTACAACTTATAAAGAACAATTTAAGTCAGTTGATAAAACATCAGATTTATATATCACCAAATTTGATGCATTAAAAGGTTCAATATATGAATTTGATACCATTTCGCAATTGATATGTGATATTATCCGTGAATATAAAAAGCAGCACCCTAGTAAGGAAGTTGTATTAATTATAGAAGATCTTGACAGAATAGACCCTGGACATATTTTTAGAATCTTAAATGTATTCTCTGCACATTTTGACAGATATACCACTGGGTTAATGGAGTTTGAAAAAACATGTGGAGATAACAAGTTTTGCTTGGATAAAATTGTAACAGTGTGTGATATTGAGAATATTAAAAATATATATTCGCATATCTATGGAGAAAAGACTGATTTTATCGGTTATATAAGTAAGTTTTCAAATAGTAAAGAATATGATTATTCTTTAATGGAGAAAATGAAAGAATATATTGTTAATGCTTTATTAGATAAAAGTTTGTTGAAATATCCCCAAATATGTGACGCATTATCCCAAGCAATAGTTTCATTAATGGATAGAGAAAACACAGTAGAAAGTAATATAAGGATTATAAAAGAACGTATTGGGAAAGTAAATTTTATGATCAAATATCGGAAAGTAAAGTTACCTAAAGGACTTGAGAACAAATATATAACTTCTGATTCTGATTTTATAAAATTATTATCTATACTGAAAATATTCAATCTTAACATTAATATTGTAAATACGAAAAACATGGAAAGGGAATTATTGGATATAATTGGTAATTGGGGAGTTTTAGCATCATTTTTTGATAAAAGGATATATTTCAGCTGCCATAATAATATATTGTTTGCGACTACAATTAATGAAATAGGACATGGAATTAGGAGAGAAGAAAACTATTCTGAGATTAGAAATTGCTTTAAAGGGAACAGATTAATGAATATTGATTTATCAACATGGGACAATACCCCTTTGATATCGTTAATTATTAAACAAATCAATAATATCGTACATTTTCTTTCTAAAGAGACAATTATTTAACTAAAGTTGTTTATTTCTCACTGTTTTGATGAAAATAAGAGCATTTCGCTTGTAAACTCAAAAATAATCTGTATGTTTGCATCGACTTACATACTGAGAGGCGGGTAAAAGCTCGCCATATTGAATTGCTGCGGGCATTTTTTATGCCTGTTCGATTTGAACATATACGGTTCCGACCCCCGTGTGGATGCTTAATGGCACCACTGCCTCTCAGGTGTAAGTCAACGGGAAAGCGGGACCGTTCTTTTTTCTCCGCGTTAACAAACATTCTTAATGATATGACTAATCCTGAGAAGAATTGTTTGTTGGTGAATAATAGTATCCTTCAAACAGGTGCACCCACACCTAATGGGCATCGTGTAACTACAAGTATCGTTCTCCGACTTGTGAATGTGTGTATTGCGTTCATCGCTCTCATTGTATCAGGTTCTGCTGATACATCATTTCCTCTCTTTGCCTGTATAGGCTGGTTTATCTCTTCAATCGCATTAATGGTTTCACTAAGGAAGGAGGATTATCATGGCTAATGAATCAATTGCCCCGGAAAGAATCATAGACAATAAACTCTATGAACAATTGCAAGCCCTAAATCGTGTCAAACTTGAGTGTGGTATCTTATTCACTACCTATTCACACCAAGGCGTAAACGTATCCGAATCAGATGAAGCTACTTTGTATAAAGACATAGATAACTGTATCCTTGCACTCTCTTACCTAGCTTGTAGTAAGTATGAATTTGATTTGAAGAAAGGAGGCGTACTATGAAAGGTACAGCTTTTGAGTCAGATCGCAACGAAGCAATGAAGCTTTTACAAGATCTAGTTAAGATAAAAGATAGCTTATATCGTTTCGCAAGTGTAAATAATGAAGCACGTAATCCCTTTAATCCAACAATTAATAGTTTTGCAGATGATATTGGATGCTTCTGCTGTGATCTAGGGCAATTGATTGGAGCTACTATTTACAGTGATATAAATGAGGGGTATGACATTAATATTAATGTTCAGAAAGGAGGTGAATTATGATCAATAATAATAATATAGAACCTAAGTTTGTAGTAGATGAAGAACTCCACAACCTAATGGTGACACTGAGAGATACTAAAAAGCTTTACAATCGCATTTGTGCCCGTATGAGAAAGCAAGGCGTAAAGTTGAACAAATGTAATGAAGAGAACTATTCCAGTGACATTGACGAAGTAATATCCACTGTTTCATGTATCATTAGCGAACAACTATATCACGATATACAGAAAGGAGGTCTAGCATGAATGATATAGTATTCCAAGGTTCAGAAGGACAACCTCTGACTAATAGTGTGCTTGTGGCAGAGAAATTCGGAAAAGTTCATAAGAATGTAATTAGGACAATTCAAGGGTTGATTACGACGGCTCAAAATTGCGCCGTCCTCACTGCTGAAAATTCAGCAGTGAGAAATATGTTCGTTGAAACAACTTATCTCAATGAGCAGAATAAAGAACAACCTATGTACGTAATGAACCGTGACGGCTTTACCCTCTTAGCAATGGGCTTCACCGGAAAGAAAGCTCTTCAATTCAAACTCGATTATATCAAAGCCTTCAACAAAATGGAGAAAGCAGTCAAGGAAGGATCAATACTCCCCTCACCTATTGACGTAACTGTTTTGAAGCAATTGGTAGAAGCAACTCAAGTAATGACGGCACAAATCAGTCAGATGCAAGCAGAAATGAATCGTCAACGTGAGTACAGCTTTTACCCTGTATCACAGAATCCATTGTTATCTGCCAGTGAGCAACGTATCTCTCCCCGCCAATGTAAATACTACACAGTTAAACAGATGGCGAAAGCATTAAATTCAGATGCAAGGCAACTGAATGCTTTTCTTGAATATAAAAGAGTTCAAGAATATGATAATATAAAACAGAGATGGGTATTAGATTCGTCTCTTGTCGGACGGGGGTTGACATATACGGTTGTATATGAACCTGTCGATCCTGATGAAGAACCACGTGAGTATATGGTGTGGACTCCCAAAGGCAGAGACTACATTTGGGAGTTATTGCTTAATGAGAAACGGAAATATCAAGAAAATGCTAAAGGACGTTAGATTATTGTGATAATATTATAGAGCGAGGTGGGACTAAATCATAGTCTCACCTTTCTTTTTTTCATAGAAATGAGTATTCGGCATTATATTTTAAGCAAAAAGTATCATATGGGACGCAAAAGCGCATACAAAAAAGAATATAATCAGCTAGCCGAGAACTATGCCTTATTAGGGGCAACAGACAAGGAAATGGCTGATTTATTTGGTGTAACCGAGCGCACGCTTAATCAATGGAAGAAGGATTATCCGGAATTTCTTCAGTCCCTAAAAAAGGGGAAGAGTATTGCCGATGCCAATGTAGCAGCAAAGCTTTATAATCGTGCCATAGGTTACGATTGCACAGCGACTAAGTTCGCTACATCTGATGGAAAGATTACCGATACCCAGGAATACACAGAACATTTCCCACCTGATACGACAGCCGCCATTTTTTGGCTAAAGAACCGGCAGCCGGAGAAATGGCGTGACAAGAAAGAAGTTGATGCAAATGTGAATCTTGGTGATGAACTGGAAGGATTGAGTGACGAACAGTTACAGGCTATTATTGATGGTAAAGAAGAAAAGTAAAAGAGAAATATTGATTCGTAAGGCGAAAGCTGCTACCATACTCCGCAAACGAATAGCAAAGAAAGACTTTTGGGCATTCTGTTTGTACTATGATCCGAAGTTTTTCTCTAAACGTCTGTTCCTAAAAAAGGTCGCGGAAGCGTTCATGCGTGTGTACAGCTCGTATTCTGCGGGTATAATCTACCGTCTTGCTGTCAGCATGCCACCACGTGCTGGAAAGTCATATATATCTTCTCTTTTCATCGCTTGGATGTATGGACACTTTCCCGAAGAATCTGTAATGCGTAACTGTTGTTCTGACACGTTATACAACAAGCTCTCTTATGATACCCGCGATATTGTCAAATCAAAACGTTATCGTGAGATATTTACTGAGATTCACCTAAAAGGAGATAAACAGAATGTCAAAGGCTGGAATGTAGAAGGCGCTCGACAGGTGTCTTATTTCGGTGGTGGTGTTGGTGGTACTGTCATTGGTTTCGGTGCATCTATGCTCGCCATGACGGACGACTTATACAAGAGCTTGGAAGATGCTCTATCTGATAATAACAATGAAAAGGTTTGGTCTTGGAAGCAAGGTACACACGACTCCCGTATTGAAGGAAGCTGCTGCATGATTGATATTGGTACTCGCTGGTCCTCTAGCGATGTCCTTGGACGTTTAGAAGAAGCCGGCAAGTATAATGAAATCATCCGTATCGCTGCACTAGATGAAAACGATGAAACGTTCTGCGCTGACGTACATACAACAGAGTATTATCGGGAACTACGTTCTGAAACGGATGAAAGTATCTGGATGGCCGAGTATATGCAGGAGCCGTTCGAAGCCAAAGGTTTGCTATTCCCTAAATCCTCTCTCATGCGCTTCAAGAGTGCTGATATTGTAGGAAAGAAACCTGATGGTGTACTTGGTGCTTGTGATACAGCTGATAAGGGCGATGATGATTTCTGTGCACCATTTGCAAAGGTATTCGGACCGAAATACTTCATCACGGATGTTCTTTTCACAAAGGATCCTGTTGAAGTTACAGAACCGCGCCTGGCACAGATGGTTATTGATACAGAGTGCGATCAGCTACGCATTGAATCAAACAATGGCGGGCGTATATTTGCTATCAATGTACGCAAACTTGTTACAGCTAAAAAAAAATCGTGTGTTATACAAGCCCGGCCAACAACCCAGCACAAGGAAACACGTATTATCATGAAGGCTGGCTGGATAAAGAAGCATTGTGTATTCTTAGACGAATCAGAATACACTAAAGGATCAGACTACGGCCGTTTCATGAAAGCGCTTACCAGTTACAAGCGTGAAGGTGATAACGCTCATGACGACGCACCGGACGGAATGACAATACTTGCAGAGTTCGCAGAATCGCTTGGTCTAAAATTAAAAAAAACATCGACTCGTAAGGTAGGACGTGGATAAATCCTGTTTGCCATATATTTTAAGAGAAAAGTATATGGCATCAATTAGTGAAATTTTAGTTCAAGACGACTTTGGAAGGATTGTAAGTGATCTTTGCGTGGACACCATAGAAAATCGTGAGCCACGGGAATATTTAGAAGAGTATAATGGTAAGCGTAACCGTCGCACTACATCCGTTGGTTTCCGTGAACCTAAGACAGTAGCTGTCTATTCTGAAACAGAAGAAGAATTGAATACCCAAACGGGTAAAATGGAGCCTAAACGATTAGAGGATAAAACTGTTCCTGTTGCCAAAATAGTGACCAATATCCCAAAGAAGATTGTTCGCACAGCAGCAGCTTTTTTATTTGGCGGAGATATGACCATCACAGCAGATAATACAGATGATGCAAGCTTGGAGGATTTCAAAAAGATATTTGTCCGCAAACTCAAAATGAAGTCAGTACTTATGAGCTTTGCCCGTAAGGTGTTGTCAGAAACAAAAGCCGCTATTGTATTTTACCCTGTAAACAAAGTTGTAAATGGGAAAAAAGTCCCGGAACTGAAAGCCAAGATACTCTCTTTGCCAAAGGATGATAACGTTACTTATGAGTTCTATCCACATTTTGACGATGATGATGATATGGATGCTTTCATTCATAAGTTCACAACCAAGATTGACTACTCTACCTACGAGTGTGTCAAAATATACACCTCAGACAAAGTTATCACAGCTATAAATAAGGGGGGCCAGTGGGAAATCAAGTCAGATAATAACCTATTCGGCAAAATCCCTGTAGTATATGCAGAGGTAGATCAACCGGACTGGGAAGATGTCGCTTTACTCATGGACCATTATGAAATGCGGATCTCTAGAATGTCAGATACTAACGACTACTTCGGCGACCCAATGCTAAAATCTTTCGGTTTGTCGAATCTCCCATCAAAAGATACAGTAGGGAAAGAATTAAACTTTTCTATGGAAGTTGACCCTGATACCGGCACTGCGTATCATGGTGATGCTGAATACCTATCATGGCAACAGTCCATAGATTCACAAAAGGAAGAGATTAGTAATGAACGCCACGAAATATTCTCTGGTGCATCATGTCCTGATTTGTCGTTTGACAATCTTATTGGCATAGGTGACCTATCAGGCGTCTCCCGTGAGTTTATGACCATTGATGCAAAAATTAAGGCTACGGAACAAATGGAAATCTTCGGACCGGTAGTACAACGATGTGTGGCTATTGTACAAGCAGGCATGGCGAATATATCACATATCAAAAATTCCAATGCTATAATGAATAATTATTTTGAGGTGTCTTTCGGCTCTATTCTCCCGAAGAATTTAGCAGAAGACTTACAGAATCTATCAACAGCCGGAGGTGGGAAACCAATCAATAGCCAGGAAACACTTACCGCACGTTCTCCTTATACTCAGAATGTAAAAGAGGAAATTGAGAAAATGAAACAGGAAGAACAAGCAGCTTCAGTCAATAACAATCCGCTAGGACCGATATATCAATGAAAGGACTAACATTCTACGACAAGCAGCATATACAAAAGATATTGGCTCAGCAAAGCGAAGTGGCCAATATCTTTAATCGATTTATTCTGTCTATTACCCCATTTCTCCAACAATGGGCAAATCGTAGTAGCGATAATGTATGGTTACGTAATCAAGTTGTCGAAAAATGTGTGGATCGGGAGTTGGATAAGTTACAGTCTCTTCTTCTCACGAATCTTACAGCCTTCAACATAGACGCATGGAAGCGCTCTGAAATGAAGAATGAGGATTTTATATCAGAATACATCAAAGGCATGGCTATTGATTCTGTAAGGAAGCAAGGAATGTTTGCTACAAACAAAGATGCACTCTCTCAACTTAGGAAAGGGGTTGATGTACGCGGCAATAATCTGTCTCCAATGGTGTGGAATCTTGCGGATCAGACAAAAACACAACTCGAGTATTATTTACAGACAGGTCTATCTGTTGGTAGAAGTTCTTCACGGATAAGTCAAGATCTTAGGCAAATCCTAAATGAGCCGGACAAACGATTTCGCCGGGTAAAGGATAAAGAAGGGAAACTTGTTATGTCCCAACCTATGAAGAACTATCACCCAGGACAAGGTATATATCGTAGTTCAAAGATGAACGCATTACGTCTTACAGCTACATCTACCAATATGTCTTATCGTACCGCTGACTATGAACGTTGGAGTAAACAGGATTTTATATTAGGCATCGAGATACACCGCTCTGCAAATAATCGCGGACCATGCAAGATATGTGATGCAATGGTAGGTAAATATCCGAAAACGTTCAAGTTTATAGGTTTTCATCCTTTCTGTATCTGTTTTGCTACTCCGATCACGATGGAACCGGACAACTTTGCTGATTTCCTGCTAAACGATACAGTTCCGCAAGAACAGGTTATAACAGATATTCCCAAAACAGCAAAGGATTTTGTTGACGAGAATAAAAATGGGGTGCAATCCGCTTTTTGGTATAAGGATAACTTTAGCAAAGAAGGAGATTTGCAAAGAGAGAGAACTCCCCAGCCTACTACACCCGAAGTCATAAAAGTATCAAGAACAAAGCGCATCAAGACCGATGCTGAGAAAAATGATATTCAAAAAAGATGGGACGACCGGTTTGTAAGAAACTTCAATCAGAGTAAGATTGAGCAAAAAATCGGCATAAAGAGAGGTGAAGATATGACCTTCGAAGAAGCAAATGAACTGAGAGGAAACATCGGTTATGGAGAAGGAAGAGAATTCAGTGTAAACTGTCAGTCATGCGTAGTTGCTAATGAATTGAGAAGACGTGGATATGATGTAACAGCACTACCTAACCTTAAAAAAGAAGAGAACATTCCTTATGAACTCTCTGGAAAAACTAACTGGGCCTGGATTGATCCGGAAACAATGCAGACACCTGAGAAGAAACAGGCAGGTGGACAATATGTATCTGGACTTGATATTAAAAGCAAGACTCTCACTCAATTGAATAAAGAATTGAACGAGTTAACCAAAGAAGCCGGCAGGTATCACATTGACTTTATGTGGAAAGACGGAAAAGGTGGACATATTATTACTGTTGATAGGTTAGAAAACGGTTCAATCCGTATTTATGATCCACAAATCGGTCGTTTGGGCGATTGGAAAGTTATATCCAAAGATATAAGTCTTAAGTATGGAGTAAATGTATTGCGTGTAGACAATCTATTGGTAAACACAGATATTATCGATAGAATAGTGAGAAAGTTATAAGAATGAACTTGTATAGTCTTTGGGCATAGGAGCCATTCCCATTATATCCGGCGATTGTGTATATGGTGCAAGATGTGCAGCATCATCTTTCACAAGAATAAATTGAGGATATCCAATGCAGCATTCCTTGTCTTCTTTCCGGGATGCTGTATATACCAAGTAGCCTTTCCACTCTCCATAATAGGAAACCTGATCGAACCCATTCTGTAGAGCGAGGATCTTAGCTTTCTCCTTATATTCTTTCTTCTTATCCATATTGCAAATATACTCATTGATTCTGGAATAAAATATAAGGGAAGGAAAAAGTTACTCCCCTTATATTTTAATAGAAAATCGTTATGACAATCATTGATGCTATTAAGAAGGGCTTGAAAGCCGCAGGTGTAAACGAAAAGTACGCCTCTAAGGTTCAGAAACTTTTCAAAATCGAAAAAGAAGAAGATATTGCTACTTATGTTGCCTTATTCAAAGACAATATTCTTCCTGATCTTGAAGATACATCCGCAGTAGAAAAAGCGAAAAAGGACGCTATCGCTGAATATGAGAAGAATAATGGTCTGAAGGACGGTAAGCCAATCAAACCAGTTAAAAAGACCAAGAAAACGACAGAATCAGAAGAGAATGAAGAAAATGAAGAAGAAGATCTCGAAGGTGTTCCCGCCTCTTTGATGAAACTATTCAAGGCTCAACAAAAACAAATATCAGAGTTAGCCAATAGCGTTACCACCTTAACTGGGAATATTACAACATCCAGCAAACAGGCTTCAGCTAAGGTTCTCTTTGATAACGCAAAATTACCAGAAAAGTGGTTCAAGCGTATCGACGTAAATTCTGAAATATCTGTCGAAGATCAGATTAAGGAATTGGCAGAAGAGTATGCTGAAATTCGCCAGTCCGCTGTGACAGATGAAATCGAAAATGGTAACTACACCCCACAATCACAGGTAAAAGACCGTAGTGAAAAAGAGTGGCTGGATATCATGAATAAAGAAGAAGGAGCTGGTGAATCCAGTGGTGTCGCTAGTCTTGGTATTGAGTAATAACTAAATTTTATTGTATCATGTATTTAAAAAAAGAAAAAGAATTTCAGTACCATCCCGCCATCATTAAGATGTTGGAGGATGTTGTCGGCGGTGGCACTATTGCCCGTGCTGATTTGAGAAAGGCCCTGTTTGACGGACAGCCATTAGATGAGTTGCCACCTTACTGCATCGCAGGACGCGATGAAAACGGTGGTTGGCATATCATCAAGACAGCAAAAGTGCTGGAGGCTGTAGAAACAGCAGGAAAAATCATCAAGGTAGCTAAAAATCATCTGTTTGCAATTGGTGATTTCGTGACTGTCGGTGGAAAATTTGATGGAGCATCCGATAAAATTACCACTATCGACAAGAGTAATGCTGCTTATGACTCTATTACGCTGGCGGCTGCCATTGGTGCGATGGCCAAAGATATGGTATTGGTCGCTGTAAAATCAAAAGCTGATGCAGGTTCTGCCGAGGCTACAGTAGAAACATCCGAGGTGGTGATTACGATGGCTAAAGTTGATCTGACTGTTGCTAATCAATCTTGCGGATTGATGGTAAGAGGTACTATTGAGGAACGAAATATGCCATTCCCTCTTGATGCTGATTTGAAGAAGCTTATGCCTCTCATTCGTTTTGTATAATCTATTAATTCATAAATCATTATGGAAAGAAGCTTAATCAAGCAAATTAACAAGAAAAACATGGCGGCACGTCTCAACTCCCGTCATGTGAAGCCGATGTATTACCCGAATTTCTTTGGTGTGAAGAGAGTTACTTCATTGAAGTGGGAAACATTGGTTGGTGAAAAAGGCGCTCCGGTTATTGCTGACGTTATTTCTTTCGATGCATCTGCACCGGAGAAAACGCGTGAAGTGATCGGCAAAATGTCTGGTGATATTCCTAAGACCGCTATTAAGCGCTCGATGACTGAAAGTGAATATCAAGAATACAAGCAGTTACAACGCGATGCCCAGGGCGATTCTGATCAATTGGAACTATTAAATCTTGGTTTCAAAGATACCGATTTTGTGCATAATGGTGTCCGTGGACGTATGGAATGGGCTAGTATGCAATACATGTCACGTGGCGGAACCAACTTGACATCCTCTAATAACAACGGCATCGTAACTACGGAATTTGTCGGCGTGGGTATGCCTGCTGCCAACAAAAAAGTATCCTCCGTAGATTGGGCTACCGCTTCTACTGCTGATGGTCTTCAAGATATTGAAAATGTACTGGCCGATGCAGCCAAGGAAGGTGTGTCTCTTCGCTATATTATTATGCTTACTACTGAGTTCTCTTTGCTGAAAAAGCAGAAAGCAACTATTGATAAGATTAAAGGCTGGATCAATCAAACGTCCAAGGTCGTTATCACAAAAAAAGTGATTAATGAATATCTTGCAGAACAAGAAAACCCATGTCAGATTATCACAATCAATCCGGCGCTCCGTATCGAAGATAAGAACCACAAACGTACTACTATCTGTCCGTGGGTTCGCAAACGTATTTGTTTCTTAGAGGATTTGCGTGTAGGTGATATCCAACACGGACCAATTGCAGCAGAAGATTCTGAGAGTCTGAGAAAGAAAGCATTGATGGTAAAGAAAGATTTTGTTCTGATTACCAAATGGTCAACCGAAGAACCATTTAAAGAATGGACCAAAGGAGAAGCAAACGCATGGCCGGTAGTTAATGATCCGGAAGCGATGTACATTCTGAAAGCTGACGGTAAAGCATGGGCAGCCGATGAAGCTACAGAAGGAACAGACAATATCCCCGCTAAATTCTTGGGTCAGGAAGTTGAGAAAGAAAACTTAGAAGCAGAAGACGAAGAGTAAACAGTTATGGCAACAATCAGAGAAACAATACTAGAATATCCATCTATTGAGGATATGGAAGGCTTCTTGGATAAGGTAGTCTTCATTAAGCGGGGTATCACCCCCGAAGCAGAATGTACTACTGAAAGCATGAAGCTGGTCGGTCTTTGTGTCGCTGATATGTATGCCATGATGGTAAACTCACCGGATTTCAGTGAAAACAAGCTTTCTATCACTCATCCCCGTTCTTTCTATATTCAGACTGCAAAGCAGCTGTATATAGAAAACGGGGAGCCGGAGAAGGCGGCTAAACTTGGCAAGCGAATCATTATCAAAGGAAGGGCAGGTAGCAGATGGTAAAACGATACCCACATACAGCGATAGTCACTATGTCTGCTAAAGGGCAGGTTGTTGACGGTGAATTGGTTCCGGGAATACCAGTTGAAATATCTGTCTCCGGACGTTATGACCCAGTAAGCGATGGAAGAATCGTTCTCAAACGTAATTCGGCTGGTGATGAAGCGCAAGTACATGGCTATTTCTATACCAAAATGCAGCCACCGGCCGGTAGTAAGTTTTTGCGTTTGAAAGTCGAATCAAAGGGTATTGATGTACCTGTTATCTGTTGGGAACTTTATCAATCACATTCAATTATCAACGTATGAGAAACGGTATGACTCCCCTATTCACTTATGATGAATTGGAAAAATGGTTTGATCGCTTTCAAAGTAAAGCAGAAGATAAGATGCTTGTATTCCTGCAGGCAGGAGGTGAAAAGTTTATCGAAGTAGCCCGCCGGAGTGGTTCATATAAAGACCAAACGGGCAATCTTCGAAGCTCTATTGGATATATAATAGCCAAAGACGGAGAAGTGGTTACAGAAAACTTTAAGGAAGGTGACAAAGGGACTGATAAGACAACCGGTAAGTACAAAGGTCGCAGGCTTGCAGAAGAAGTCTCACTATCATATACTGGCGGTTATGTGTTGGTTGGTGTTGCAGGAATGGAGTATGCGGCAGCCGTGGAAGCTAAAGGGTATGAGGTTGTTTCAGGAGCTAATACACAATGTGAGAAGTATCTAAGAGATACATTGAAGTCAATTTTTAGCAAGATTTGATTATGGATGAATTCGACGCTGTAGATATAGTTTATGATGCTGTGGCCGCTGCGGGCACCGATGTTATGATTTACAAGGATAAGTCGGAAGCCGGCTTTACTAATGAACACATCGTTATCAATCATCTGCAATTGAATGAGCTCGACTTCATCAATAAAGTGCCTGTTAATATCAACATCTTTGTTCCTTGGAGTGATGAAAATGGTATGTTAAAACGTCAACGAATGAAAGAATTAAAGCGTAAGGTTAGGAAATCGCTTGATTCAATCAATAGCAATGACGGTACATGTAAAGAAGTAACAGTCCTCTGGAACGTTCCAATGCCGGACCTGAAAGAAGGCTTTGCTTGTACAAATATCAGATTAGAAATTTTAATAGATCAATAATTATGTCAGGAGAAGTTAGACCTATCGCTATGGGCGTAGGTGGAATTAAATTTGGAACAGTCGGTGACGGCGTTCCCGGTGCAGATCTCAAAGATTATCCCCTTCCGACCAAAGGAAGTGTTGCATTTAACTTTGCAGATCCAAAGGAAGTGAAGATTGAAGTAGAAGGTAGTGAAGAACCTTTTTATGTTGAACTGGTGAAAGATACGACAGATTATGTCGAGTTCTCCATCCCTACTCCATCAAATGAGGTTCTTAAAGAACTAGCAGGCGGTGAAGTGGATACAACAGGAGGAAAAAATATCTGGAAAAAGCCTCTTAGTACTCCTTCTATCTCTAAAACGTTCCAGTGTGAAACATTACCTAAAGACGGTAAGAAGGTCGTTTATACCATCGTAAATGGCAAGATCGCCTCAAAGATTTCACAGGCTCCCGGATCAGAGCAAGCAGAGTTGTTGCTTGTTCGTGTATATATGCAAGCTGCTGTTACTGCAGACGGTAAGAGACAGACTGCTTTCATGCGCGAAGTAGTTACTATTGCCGGAGGCGGAGAAGCCCCAGCGAATGCTGCGAATGTCGAAGGCGGAGAAGCTGCTCCAAATGGTGCGAAAAAATAAATAACGGTTCTGTATAGCTCAGTTGGTTAGAGCGCTACATTGATTATGTAGAGACCGGCGGTTCGATTCCGCCTACAGGAACAAACTATTGAAGGATGGAGCTGAAAGTATTGAAGGTTAGTTGCAAATAACCGGAAGTATTGCCCGGAAGTACAACGGGCTAGGCTCCTTGATGAAATTATGAGTATAAAGAATTTATTTCAGCAAGAGTCTGAATCCGTTACGGATCAGGCTGTCAAAATTCCATTCGAATTTACTAACCGGGATTCTATTCCTAAAGGAAAGGACCCCGGCAATTGCATAGTTATAAAGCCTGTCACCGTTCGGACATGGTTTCGGATACGCCCTTTCCTTCTTGAAGTCGAGAAAGAAGATCTTGATAAGATGATTGTGAAGGACGGAGAACTCAATGCAGACTTTCCGGAACTGATGAATAAATACGGAGGATTGCTTTTTGACATCGTCTGCCTCGGGATTCACAATAAGCCTAGTGATCCTCCGGAATGGTTCAAGAACGCTCTCGCAGACAATACGACATGGGAGGATATACGGATCCTGTTTAATGCAATTATATATCGCATAGGGTATCACCCTTTTTGCACCTCTATCACGATGCTTCGGAACGTGAGCCCGCTACGAGAGACGGAGATAATAGCCGCTCAGAAGAATTTGCAAAGTTGGAAGGATGCAACCAAAGCAGATTCCTAGTGATTGTAAAAGAAGCTCTAGGATTAACGTTTAACCAGACGTTGGATAGTAGCTATGGATTGATAGAGACATTACTGCAGGAGTACTCATTTGTAATGAGAGAGCGTAATAAGATTACTGATGAAGACGGTAAAGTTGAAGGTAGAGATTATGAATGGGTAGAACTACCCTCTTTTGATGATCCTAGTAAGACGATCAGGATAAAGAAGTATAACGACATAGCCGGTAAGGTCAAGGGTTAAGGTAATTTGCTGTTGTGTTTATATATTAGGTTAACTGTTTTTTTTATTAAATTGGTTTAGAGTATTGTGGTCCCTTGTATCTGTGAAGATATAGGGGATTTTTTAATATCCCCTTTTTATCTCAGCATCTACGCTATCCATCATCTTTGTTATTTCGACATTATCCCTTTCCAAATTTTGGATAATACGGGATTGGTAAGTGATCATCCCTTCAATTCTTCCTTTTTTGAGTCCGAGGCTTAGGCCTCTTTGAAAAGCTTCCTGTAGTTCTTTCTTCCGGAGAACGCTATTCACTCCGTTTTTTCGTTCATTTTCCTTGGTCATGGTGCTAATGAATGTTTGGTTTATATATTATAAGAAAAGGCTATCTTTCCCCTTTTATTCCGACCAAGGAACATAATCTTTACACAACATGTTGGGACTATGTAGCAAAGGGAATTGATAGCCTATCTTTTGATTTGCAGGCTTATCAACTCCCCAACATGTTAATATAAAAATTGTTCCTTGGTCGAAGAACATTGCAAAGATGCTTATTCTTCTCGAAATAGCCAAATTTTAGCTTCTCTTTATATTTTAAGAATAAATGCTATGGGTATTCAAAATAAAGACGGAGCGTTGTATTTCGCTACAGGAATAGATAACTCGGGGTTATATTCAGGACGTCAGGAGGCAATGGGGATCATCAAGGCGATGGCCGGTGAGATCACTTCTTTTGATGTTTTCGGTGGACTTGGCATCAGTGCAGGTATTGCATTCGCAAAAGCAGCCAAGGACGCATACGACTTTGAAAAGCAGTTCCAGCAAAGTATGAAAGAAGTTGCTACCCTTTCAAGCGGAATAAAGGGCAGTCTAACCGATTATATGAATCAAGTCGTAGAACTGACCCGAGAGGTGCCGGTACTTGCGAATGATGCGGCTAAAGCATTGTATCAAATTGTATCTGCCGGTCATGACGGCGCAGATGGTATGAAAATTTTAGAAGTATCCGCTAAAGCTGCTATCGGTGGAGTTACCGATACGGCTACGGCAGCAGACGGTATCACTACCCTATTGAATGCCTATAAGCTTGATGTTTCAGAAGCAGAAAAAATATCAGATCAACTATTTACTACCGTCCGACTGGGTAAGACTTCATTTGGAGAGTTAGGCAAGAGTATTGCGCAAGTTGCACCTGTTGCTGCCGCCTATGGCGTGGAAGTAGACCAAGTCTTAGCCGCTGTTGCTACCCTTACCAAACAGGGTACGCCTACAGCGCAAGCAATGACACAGATACGTGCTTCCATTATTGCAGTTTCTAAGGTACTTGGTGATGGTGCATTTGATAACAGAACCTATCAAAAAGCTTTGGCAGAGGTTGCCAGGCAGGCCGGTGGTTCAGAATCTAAATTGCGTGAACTAGTGCCGGAAGTTGAAGCTGTTAATGCAGTTCTCGGGTTAACCGGTATAAATGTCAAAGAGGCTGCCGGACATTTGGAAGAAATGCAAAATGCCACAGGCGCAGCAGAAGCAGCTTTTAAAGAAATGACTTCTTCTGCTGAGAATCAAATGAAGCTACTGGGGAATAACATAACGGCCGCCCTTCGCCCGTTAGGACAGGAAATCTTAAAAGAAATATCTGCCGCAGCACAATCTATGAACGAAGCCTTTAAAGATGGCAGTGTTCAAGAGGCATTGAAAGATATAGGTGCCTTAATAGTCGTTGTTACGACTGCCCTTGCGGGATACAAAGGTAGTATTATTGCTGTAAGTACTGCTAAGCAAGTATATGCAACGGTTACGGCTATTGTTAATAAACAGCGTGCTATTGAAGCGGCCAACCTTGTATTAACCAAAGGTATGTATGCCATTGAAGCTACCATGATTGCCAAGAACACATCTGCCCGTATTCTTTTAACCAAAGCTTTAAAGGCTCAAACAATCGCTCAACTGAATAATGTTGCTACAATGTTGACTAATCCATATATTGCAGTTGCGGTAGCATTCGCAGGGCTTGGATATGCTGTTTACAAGTGTGCCACGGCTACGACCGCTGCCGAAAAAGCTCAAAAGCGATTCAATGCTACCATAAAGGAAAGTAAACAGAGGGCAGAAGATTATAGGAATCAAATTCAAGATCTTGTGTCCGTTGCCAAAAACGATGCAGCTGCCACTTTTGAAAGGCATAAAGCCTTGCTTCAATTACAGCGCTTAATGAAATCCGTTTTTAAGGATATGGATTTGAAGAAGCTGAAAGATATGGATGATTTGGAACTAACTAACAAAATAGCAGAAGCAGAAGCAAGAAGAAATGTTATTATAGCTAAAACACAACTTGTTCTAAAACAAAAGGCGTTGTCACAATCAGAAAAAACGTATGATAACTTGAAAGATACCCCCGGAGTGTCCTTAAGCTCACTGAACGACTCAAAAAAGGATATGGATACGGCCAAAAATGAAGTAAAAATGTGGCAGGATGAAGTTAACAAAGCTGTTGATATTCATTCAAAATCCAATAAAGCGCTAGTGCAAACTCAAAAAGAAGCTCATGAAAAAGCTACTACGCAAAATAAGGCTTTTTGGACGAAACAGAAAGACGATGCTACAAAAGCACTAGATTCAATCGCTTCGGCACAAAAGAAATTGATGGATGCCGGAAATTTCAAGGGTATAGACTCCGCTGTGGTAAAGTCCTATAAAGAAAATGCCAAGAAATTGAAAGAAGCTGAGAAAGAATTAAAAGTCTATGACTCATCTTCCCAACAGGACGATAAAGCGCAAAAGTTACGTGAGGAGCAGGAAAAATACAAGCTCCTGCTCGATAAGCAAACACGCGAACAGGAACGAATCAAGATCGATTCAGCAAACGAACTCGAACAACTTGAAATAAACAAACTCAAAGAGAGTAGTGAAAAAGTCCTCAGACAAAGGGAGCTTAATCACAAACTAGAATTGCAGGCTATCGAGCGTGAAGCAGAAGACAAGAAACTAAAAGTGATTGAAGATACTCGTACTGCTTTTGAAGCTAATCCGGAAAACAAGAAGAAGACTTTTAATACAAGTGCTTTCATCAATTCTGAGTCAACGAAGAAACTGTTTGCCATGTTCGACAACGTTGCAAAGGAAGCCGCTGTGACTGCTGATACAAAGTACAATCGTGGTGATGATTTATCTGATTTGTTGAATCAGTATCAGGACTATACAGACCAACGTCTTGCGATTGAACGAAAGTTCAACGAAGATATTGCTACTCTTCAAGAACAGCGCAAACAGGCAGAAAAGAATGGAGATACAGAACAGGTAGAGCAGATTGATCGTTCCATTACCCAAGCTACGAAAGATAAGGGTATGGAACTTATGAATATGGACTATAATAAGCTGAAAGAATCTCCGGAATACGTTCGTGCCTTTGAGAATTTGAAAGAAACATCTTCTGAAACTCTTAATTCTCTTCTTTCTCAACTAGAGAATGCAAAAGGGACAGCAGCTAAGGTATTATCTCCGGACCAACTTCGTGAATATACCAGCACTATTCAATCAATCATGGATGAACTGGATTCACGTAATCCGTTTCAATCATTATCTGACAAGAAGAAGGAACTGGCAGAAGCGGAGGAAGAACTAGCTAAAGCGCAAATTGAGTTAGAGAATGCCCGGACCCAGGCGGAAGCAGTGAAAGGCGGTGCTATGATTGAGAACGGCGTCAAGTCTTCTAAGTATAATCCCAAGACCGGAAAGATCGATTCAACTAAAGCATATCTAACCGAGGCGCAGGCGTTGGATAAGGTAAAGGAGAAAACGGATAACTACAATGAGGCAAAAGACAAAACGACGAAAGCCAGCGCAAAAGTACAAGCTGCTGAAAGGAAAGTGGCAAGCGTTATCGGAGAACTCGGTGACGCTTTAAAAGATCTAGGTTCAGCTATCGGCGGACAAGCCGGTGAAATTATAAGTATCATTGGCAATATCGGCACCTTCGCCATGACGGCGATGAATGGCGTAGAAACGGCATCCACAACAGCATCAACTGCAATCAAAGCGGTTGAAAAAGCATCTGTCATTCTCGCTATCATTGGTGCAGCTATGCAGATAGCAATGAAGATCTTCGACCTATTCGGCAAAGACGATACAACAGAGAAGTATGAGAAAGCTAAAGAAGCTTATGAATCCTATATCAACATTCTTGATAGAGTGATAGAGAAACAACTGAAATTAGCTGAAACTCTTACCGGAGACAATGCGAATGCTGCTTATAATAAAGCTATTGAACTGATAAGGCTACAGAATGAGAATGCACGTGTTTTAGGTAAACAATACTTGAACTCTGGTGCATCCGGCAAGTCACATTCAAAGGGATATACTGAAGTGGAAGATATGTCCATGGAGGGGTGGAAGCAAGCGGCAGATACGCTAGGTATGAGCGTCGATGAATTTAAAGACAAAATGGGCGGACGCATGGCCGGTCTGTTTGATTTGACAGATGAACAACTTGCAAAACTTCAAGAAAATGCTGGAATCTTCTGGTCACAACTTGACTCTGACACTCAAAAATTCGCGGATCAGATAGTGGATGGTGTTACCCAGGTTGCAGAGGTTGTCGAGCAGAAGATCACCGATACTACTCTCATTGATATAGACGGACTTCGTTCAGACTTTCAGGATCTGCTTACAGATATGGATGCCGATAGTGCTGATTTCGCAGATAACTTCGAGGAATACATGAGAAATGCTATTCTTAATTCCATGCTCAAAGAAGACTATATGGACCGATTAACAGCTTGGAGGAAGAAGTTTTATGACGCCATGGATGATGGAGTAACCGAAGAAGAATATAATGCTTTAAAAGCGGAAGGTCAGCAGATTTCTGATGACATGAAAGCCAAACGAGATGCGTTGGCTGAAATGTATGGCTGGAACAAAGATGACGATGAGCGTGAAGCATCAAAGAAAGGTTTTGCCTCCATGTCGCAGGACTCTGCAGATAAACTGGATGGTGCATTTGCTGTTATGACTTCTCATACATATTCAATAAACGAAGGAGTCAAGCAAATACAATTGAGTACAGATAAGATCATTGAGAAGCTTGTATACCTATCCAGCATGGACAAGAATATAGGTGAAATGATGAAACATAGCGATCTTGTCATTACTTACCTGTCAGACATAAGTAGTCATACGGCACGCCTTGAAGCTATTGAAAAGGCTATAGAATCTATCAGAATGGGGATTGACACATTGAACACTAAAGGCATAACATTGAAGCGATGATAGGACAATTTTACTTAGACGGAATAGATGCATATACCAGTTTAGGGATATGCGTTACAAAGGGAAGCTACAATAATCTTGTAGCCTTCCCTGCTATCAAAGAACCGGAAAAAAACGACTGGCCGGAAGAGGATGGACAAGAATTTGACCTTTCTAATATTACCCTAAATACAAGTGATATAAGCATTGAATTTGCTTATATGGGCAGTATGGGTATTGGCGGACTAATTGATAAGCTCTCGGACCTGAGTTATCATGAATTTCGTTTTCCATTTATTGACAGAACATATACTCTACGTTTGTCTTCTCAAAACAGTTATGTTATCAATGCGGGTCTTGAAATTTCTAAGTTCACTCTTACAAATGACTTTCCCCGTGAAGCCAACGATGAGTATCAAGAACCTATTAACGATAGTGACCTCCCATTTCCAAAGGGCTATGAGCTTGACGGTAAAGATCTAACCGACTATGGTGTAGTAGTATTGAAAGGCAGTACAGCAGAGATACTGAAAACTCCTGCGGTAAAGAAGAATCTGCTGCAAAATTTCAAGTACCAGGACGGAGCCATCTACGACGGGAATGCCGTAAAGTTTCAAACTAAAGATGTAGCTATAAAATGCGCAATGCGAGCTAAGACAATCGAAACATTCTGGCGCAATCGTGATGCTCTACTTCATGACTTGACAAAGCTATATTTAAAGACAGATGATGAAGGATATGAGTATTCCGATGCGGAACGTATATTTTATTGTGATGAGTGGAGTGAAAGCTATCCCTGCTATTATAAGAGCTGTCAGACAAACAGTTTTACTCTGAATAACGGTGTATGGTGGGAATTTACCTTGAAGCTCGTATTTACTAGCTTCCGGATTGGAGAAACAGACTTCCTGCTTGCATCCGAAGCGGGTGAGTTTATTATAACAGAGGACGGAGAGTTTTATATTGACTTAAATTGAAGAGACCATGGATGAAAAAGAAATGAATGGAATCGTAATTAAAGGAGAATATCATGAGGCGGTACAATGGGACCTAGAAGGATTCAAATGTCACGAATGTTCCCTTTATGAAGTTTGTGATTGTATAGCAACTTGTACATTATCAGATATGTCTCTTTGTGAACATATTACTGATAATAAATTGTCTGTGTTTGTCAATCGCGGAAAAGTGAAAATAGAAAAAGTATAGAAGCCATGCCATTAAAAAAGAAAAGAATATCAGAGTTGAACGAAGCCAGCGACATGAAAGGCTTCTACACCATCGGTTACCGAATTGTTAGCGGTGTTAAGACCAGCCTTAAATTCGGGCTAGAGAAGATTCAGACAGCCTTAGATAATATGCTCAAAGCTACGAGCGATGCCAAAACCGCTACTACCGATATGCGGCAATTAGAGGCTACCGTTGAAGGGAATGAATCAACTCGTGAAACTGCTGAGTCTCGTCGTAACGCTTCCGAGCAATCAAGGCAGACAGCTGAAACGGGACGTTCAAGAGAAGAACAAGCCCGTGAAGCTGCTGAATCAGTGCGCATCACTAATGAGAATGCACGTAAGAGCGCCGAAACTGGACGTTCCTCTGCTGAAAGTAATCGTGTAACCGCAGAAGGTAAGCGAGTAACAGCCGAAGGCACACGCGAATCTAATGAGCAAACGAGAAAGAATGCTGAGACTGCAAGGGGCACGGCAGAAGCCGAACGCCTATCCTCTGAAACTGCTCGCAAGTCTGCGGAGTCTGCTAGAGTTACCGCGGAAGGAAAACGGGTAACAGTCGAAGAAGCACGCGTCTCAGCTGAAACAGCTCGTTCCTCTGCTGAAAATATAAGAAAGCAGAATGAAGAGACACGAAAAACTGCGGAAGGCACTCGCGGATCAAACGAGACAAAACGTGTGAATGCTGAAACAGGACGTAATAATGCAGAAGTAGCACGATCATCTGCAGAAGAAACTAGGGTATCCGATGAAGATGCACGCAAGATCGCCGAAGCCGCTAGGGTGAAAGTTGAATCCGATCGTGTTACGGCTGAGAATGCACGTAAAACGGCTGAAACTACCCGGGCATCCGAAGAACAAACACGCAAAACAAATGAGGATGCTCGTAAAACGGCTGAATCTGGACGTTCTACTGCTGAGAATACAAGAATACAGAATGAGGATGCCCGTAAAACGGCTGAAACTGCTCGCGCAACCGCAGAAGGAAAGCGTGTTACGGCTGAAACCAGTCGTGTGGACACAGAAAATAAACGTGTCTCTGACGAACAAACACGCAAAAGCAATGAAGAAGCTCGTAAAACAGCCGAAAGCGGACGTTCTTCTGCTGAATCGGAACGTGTGAAGGAAGAAGATAAGCGCAAAACAGCTGAAACGACTCGTTCTACTGCCGAATCAGGTCGTGTTACAGCAGAAGATAAGCGGAAGGAAGCCGAAGTCACAAGGGGAACGAATGAAACTTCTCGTGTGGCAGCCGAGACCGCTAGAGTCACCGTTGAATCCGAACGCGTATCTGCCGAAACATCTCGTAAGTCTGCGGAAACAGGCCGGGTGTCGGAGGAAAACAAAAGAAAGGCTGCTGAAACTTCCCGTGTCACGGCTGAAACTTCCCGGGCATCCGAAGAAGACAAAAGAACGCAGAATGAAGATGCCCGTAAAACAGCGGAAGGCACTCGCGGATCAAATGAGACAAAACGCGTAAATGCTGAAACAGGACGTGTAGAGGCGGAATCTAAACGTAAGTCAGAGTATGCCGGTATTGTGCAGGAAATGACACAAGCAACAAATGAAGCCACCGGACAGATTGCTATTGTCAAGCAATTAACAGATGATGCAAATGCAGCTAAAAATGCGTCTGTTGAGCAGACAGCTCTTGCTAAAAAAGCTACGGATGCGGCTAATACTGCTGCTGGTAGTGTCAATGCTGCAAAAGAAGCTGCTACTACTGCAGCGGCAGGTGCCAATGCTGCCAAAACAGCATCAGAGGCACAAACTGCTCTTGCTAAGAAGGCCACTGACGATGTAAATGCAGCTAAAAATGCATCTGTAACACAGACAGGTTTAGCGAAAAAAGCAACGGATGATGCCAATGCAGCAGCATTGGCCGCTAACAATGCAGTATCCGGTGTTGACGCTAAAGTGCAGGCAGCGATTGATAAGTTAGTCGCTGGAGCTCCGGACGCTCTTGATACATTGACTGAGTTAGCGAAAGCACTTAATAATGATCCGAATTTTGCTGCTACCATGGCAACAGAGTTAGGGAAGAAGCTCAACGTTTCCGATATTGTCAATAACCTGACAAGTGGTGGAACTGGAAAGGTTCTTTCTGCCGAACAAGGGAAGGCTTTGAAAGCTGCTCTGGATGCACATAATCACGATGTAGTATATGAGAAGATTATTACTAAACTAACTGCCTTCAATAAAAATTTCGGTACGGCTGCCGGAACCGTGTGCGAAGGTAACGATGCCCGCTTAAGCAATGCAAGAACTCCATTAGCTCACTCACATAAGAAAGCGGATATTAGCGATTTCCCAACTTCAATGCCGGCAAGCGATGTGCCCGCTTGGGCGAAGGCTACCAATAAACCGAGTTACACCGCAAGCGAAGTCGGGGCCTCTCCTACTAATCATAACCATACTGGAACTTATGAACCCGCATTCACTAAAAATACAGCCTTTAATAAGAACTTTGGTAGTGCTGCCGGGACTGTGTGCGAAGGTAACGACGCTCGTTTAAGTGATGCTCGTACACCGAAAGCGCATACCCACAAGAAGTCTGAGATCAGTGATTTTCCTACTTCAATGCCCGCTAGCGATGTGCCCGTTTGGGCGAAGGAAGTGAATAAGCCGTCCTATACGGCAAGCGAAGTTGGTGCATCACCGTCGAACCATAATCATGCGGGTACCTATGAACCTGTATTTACTAAAAAAACGGCTTTTAATAAAGATTTCGGTACGGCTGCCGGAACCGTGTGTGAAGGTAACGATGCCCGCTTAAGCAATGCAAGAACTCCATTAGCTCACTCACATAAGAAAGCGGATATTAGCGATTTCCCAACTTCAATGCCGGCAAGCGACGTGCCCGCTTGGGCGAAAGCCACGAAGAAACCTACTTATACGGCAAGCGAAGTCGGAGCCTCTCCTTCTAATCATAACCACGATGCAGATTATCAGCCACTCGGTAATTATGCTGACGCATCACATACTCATGCAGCAGCTGATATTACGCCTGATTCAACGCATAGATTCGTATCTGACTCTGAAAAAAGCACATGGAATAGCAAGGCTGCAGGGACTCACAATCATTCCGGAGTATATCAACCTGTTGGTAGCTATGCTCCTTCATCACATAGCCATACAGCCAGTGATATAACTCCTGATTCAACACATCGGTTTGTGACAGATTCGGAAAAATCTACTTGGAATAGTAAAGCAGCCGGTAACCACAATCATGACTCTGCTTATCAGCCTAAAGGCAGTTATGCTCCTTCATCACATAGCCATGTTGCCACTGAAGTGACTCCGGATGCTACTCACCGCTTTGTTACTGATACGGAAAAAAGTACATGGAATGGTAAAGCTGAAGGGAATCATAATCATGACTCAACTTATCAGCCTAAGGGAAATTATGCTGCTGAGTCACATTCACATTCTGCTTCAGACATAACAGAAGTAACAAATAAGAAGTTTATGACAGATGCAGAAAAGAGTGTACTAAGTTCTCTTGGAACTACGTACGCTTTGAAAGATTTCTCTAATATTGGAGTTAAATCACTTGGACAAAACGGTTATCGTAAATATGATGATGGTCTGCTTATTCAATGGGGGCACTCAAGTACTTCCGGGATAGGTAAAACCGTGTATCTTAATACGACCTTTTATGATAGTAATTACACTATTCTATTAACTGGAACCAGGAAAGTACATAGTAATTACATATATTCTTTTGATGTCTTTAATAAATATGCATCTTATTTTGTAATGGATTCCGTTTATCAAAATGTTGATTCCGATGCTGGAGGGTTTAGTATAGCTTTTTATTGGTTCGCTATAGGTCGTTGGAAATAAGATTACTTCCAACGACCTATGGCAAACCAATAGAAAGGATTATTATGAGTTGATGTAGAGTCTCCCATTGTTCCTCTTGCCTTAAAATATGTAGTAACGTAATCTGTTATTATTATGGACAACGAAGTTATAGTAGCTGGCCCACCACTAATACCAAATGTTAAACTATAATTAGCGTTATAGAATGATATAGGAAAATATATGTACCTGCCTGCACCTGCATAATTAGAATATCCCCATTGAATCATAAGGCCGTCCGGAAACTTATAATATCCATTTTGACCAAGATTCTTTGTGATTACATTTGAAAAGTCGGATTTAGCGTACGTAGTTCCAAGAGAACTAATTTTATATAAACAAATAACTAAATGAATGTATTATGAAATACTGGAAACAAGGATTTTACGATGAACCAATTGAGGGTTCGGTAGAAATTGAGGACGACTATTACAATGATTTGTTAGAAGGTCAGTCTGAAGGAAAAGAAATTTACGAAGGTGATAATGGTGTTCCCATTTTGGTAGAGCATGAGTATTCTATTGATGAAATAAAAGAAATGAAGGTAAATCGTATCTTGCTGTATGACAAGTCAAAGGCGGTTAATTCGTTTACTTTGAGTGGGAAAGAAATGTGGCTTGATAAGGATACTCGAGTTGGTTTGAAGAACTCCATTTCAATAGAACAAGACATGGGAAGGACCGAAACAGTGTTGTGGTTCGATGGTGTGAAGTATACTATTCCTATTCTTAACGCATTAGCAATGTTAAATTCTCTAGAATTATATGCCCTCGACTGCTATAATGTGACACAGCTGCATCTTGCAGCTATAAAAAAGATGTATATCGTGTCGCAGATTGAAGAGTATGATTACACAGTAGGTTATCCGGAAAAACTATTATTTGAATAGCATTAAAAACACATACCTGATTATATTTTAGATTATAATTCTAATCAGACAATATGATAATTCTATATAATGGTAGCAAGGAAATAAAACTCGATGTAAAGGACGAAAGTTACTCTTACGAGGCGATTATGGCAGAGGATACACTTAATTTGTATTTTTCCTATCCGGGATACTTAGAAATACCGGTCGGAACTTGGTGCGACTTTTACGGAAAGCGTTATTCTCTCAAAAAAGATAGTAATTTCAAGAAGAAAGGTGAGCGCAACTTTGAATATACGCTTATCCTTGAAACAGCTAAAGCGGATGCTATGATGTGGAAAGTTCGTCATATTGCAGATAACAGCATCAAATTCGCATATACAGCTAAAGCACATGAACACCTACGATTACTCGTCGAGAACCTAAATCGTCGTGATATGGGCTGGAAAGTCGGTGATTGCATCGAAGGAACAGATAAAGTTATCAACTATAATCACACATATATTCTTGCTGCCCTTAATCAACTTGCAGATACGTATGAAACGGAATGGCAGATTACTGGAAAGACGGTTCATCTTCGTAAAGTTGAATATAACAAGAATAATCCTTTGAAGCTGTCTTATGGTAAAGGCCATGGTTTCAAGGTTGGTGTTGGTCGGGAATCCGGAGATATACCGCCCGAAATTGTCCTAGTAGAAACTTCTGATCGAAATATCAACTACTCGACATACGGAGCTAAATATCTGTTACTACCCAAATCTAAGACCCTTCATTATGAAGGTAGAACGTATATAACTGATGCAGACGGAACCAGTGTCATGCGTGCTGACAAGACCTTAGTTACAGGTAAAGAGGATAGTCTAGACTGCACTGCAATCTATCCTTCTCGTATTGGTACTGTTAGTTCTGTTATCGAGGTTAATAAGGAGACTAACTTCTATGATTTTGTAGATAGCGATATACCTAACGATCTTGATTTTAAGAAATGTCTGATAGCCGGAGAGACCATGACCGTCATCTTCCAAACAGGTATACTGACAGGCAAAGAGTTTGAAGTCAAGTATATCCATGAGCCCATTCTTAAAGAGGATGGAGAAATAGAGAAAGCAGGTAGACGTTTTGAAATAGTTCCACAGGAGATCGACGGTATCACTATGCCGGAATATGATGTTTGGCATCCTAAGACAGGCGATACTTACGCAGTATTTGGCATTCAGTTACCGAACTCATATATCTGTAATGATGAAGAGCAGACAGGTGCGAGCTGGGAAGTATTCAAGGAAGCTGCTAAATATCTCTTTGAGCATGAAGATAAGCAATTCACTTTTACCGGGACCTTGGACGGTATCTGGGCAAAGAAACGCTGGCTAAAGATAGGCGGTAAAATTGTATTAGGCGGTTATGTAAACTTCTCCGATAGCCAATTTCATCCGGAAGGTTCGCTTATTCGTATGATAGGAATCAAGCGTTATGTGAACAATCCCTATTCTCCGGAAATAGAATTATCAAATGATCCAGTTGGTACGTCCGTAACCAGCGAACTAGATAAAATCGAGACAAATGAAGTTGACGTAGATATCAAGTATAAAGATTCTTTGCGATTTACCAAGCGCCGTTTTCGTGATGCAAAGGAAACTATGTCTATGCTTGAAGATGCTTTATTGAACTTCTCCGGATCAATCAACCCCATCACGATACAAACGATGCAGTTACTTGTAGGTGATGAAAGTTTGCAGTTCCGCTTTGTCAGATCAAAAGCGGTCCCGGTACAAGTATCTCATAACATTACTTACAATATCAATACAAAGGTTCTACATTCGCCTGCCGGCATTATCCAACACATGACGCTAGGGATAAAAGCTGTGTCGTCTGAACACAAGGCTAGCGAATACAAGTTTTGGGATATGGCTGAATATAATTCTCCGACGCTTATTGCCCCAGAGAAGAAATATTATCTGTATGCTGTATGCAGCAAGGAGAATCAGACCGGCACATTCCTTCTTAGTGAAACAGCTATCAAAATGGAACAGATAGCAGGATATTATCACCTACTAACCGGCATCCTAAACAGTGAGTATGAAGGTGAGCGCAGCTTCGTTGAGTTATATGGATTCACTGAGATTCTGCCGGGCCGCGTAACGACAGAACGGATCATCTCTCCGGATGGAAAGACATACTTCGACCTGGTTAAAAGTGAAATAGGTGGAAATATTCAAATTAAGGCAGGATCCTCCGGATTAGAAAATTTGGAGGAATGGCTTGAAGTTAGTGATCTGATTGATTCTATTCAGAAGTCTGCAGCTGATGCAAACGATGCTGTTGGAGGTCTGCATGATTATATCGACGGTGCATTTGCTGACGGTATTATTACTGAGGCAGAAGCTAAGGCTATCGAAAAGTACATCAACACAGTAAATAATGCGAAAGCAGCTGTAGAAGCAACATACAACAAACTGTATGTGAACCCTTATCTCTCAGGAACGGCCAAATCGGGATTACTTAATGCTAAAGTTACGTTGATGGGAAGCATTGAGAATCTTATCAAGTCTATCAATGATGCTATTGCGGATGGACAGACAACTGTTGCAGAAAAGAAAGACGTTGATGATAAGTATGTCTTGTTTAATTCTGCGTATGCCGACTTCACCGCCGCCGTAGAAACAGCCAATAAAGCGATACACGATGCCTTGAAAGGTTATTCAGAAGAAGCATTAAGAGAGGCCGCTGCTGCTATGGAAGCAGCCAATGCGGCAGCCAAGAGTGCCAGTGAAGCAAACAATGCAGTTTCCAATCTAAATAATTATGTAGATGGCGCATTTGCTGACGGTGTAATATCCGAGGCGGAAGCTAGTGCTATCGAAAAGTACATCAACACAGTAAACAATGCGAAAGCAGCTGTAGAAGCTACATACAACAAACTGTATGTAAATCCTTATCTCTCAGGAACGGCCAAAACCGGGTTGCTCAATGCAAAGGTTACGTTAATGGGAAGCATTGAGAACCTTATCAAGTCTATCAATACCGCCATTGCAGACAAGCTTACTACTCCAGACGAAAAACAGGCTGTTGATACAGAGTTTGCAGGCTTCAACAGTGCTTATGCTGACTTTAATACTGCTGTCGAAGAAGCTAATAAGTCCATACAGGACAAGTTAAAGTCTTTCGCCGATGATGCTATGAAAAAAGCACTGGAAGCGTTACAGGATGCGGCGGATGCCGCAAAAGCCGCTGAAAAAGTAAACGGTGATGTTAGTGATTTACATGATTATATCGACGGTGCGTTTGCTGACGGTATTATATCAGAAGCAGAAGCTAAAGCTATTGAGAAATATATCAATACAGTCAAGAACACGAAAGCCTCTGTAGAAGCTACATATAATAAGCTGTATGTAAATACATACTTGGTTGGTGTTGCTAAGACTAACCTACTCAATGCTAAAATCTCTCTCTTTGGGGCTATCGACAATCTCCTCGCAGCAATCAACGTTGCTATTGCTGACGGGCAGACCACTATTGCGGAGAAAAAAAACGTTGATGATAAATTCGCTCTCTTTAACTCAACTTTAGCCAGTTTCAATACAGCCGTCGAAGCAGCTAATCAATCAATACAGGATGCGCTCAAACAGTTCGCCGACGATAACAAGGCAGAATTAGATATACTGAGCGATAGAATATCCGCACAAGTAACACGTGTAGATAGCATTACACAACGTATTGATACAGCCGGATGGATTACCACGGCAGACGGTAACAAGATATACGCTTCTAAGGAGCTGGAAAATGGTAATACGCTTATATCTTATATCAACCAGGCGGGCGGAGCAACAACAATCCATTCATCTAAGATCAATTTGGAAGGTGCTGTTACTATTACTGCGCTTCATAGTGATCTGCAGACAGTGATTAATTCTAAAGTAGACAGAGACGGTTTAGGCGGATTGGCTTTTAAAGATGCCGTTGAAGCTGCGCAGCTCGGTAGTACTATTATCATAGGAGGTTATCTTAATACTGACTTGATTAAAGTACGACGAATTGATGCTGAGGTTGGATTTGTTGGTGGATTTACTATTGAAAAAGGACGTCTTATCTGGACACGTTCCGATTATTTTGGTGGGACATCACGTAGCTTAAAATTAGGATCAGGAACATCTAAAGAGGGCGTTGTTAATGTGATCTTCAATCCCGCTACAGACGGGCGCTTTGGAGTAGCAGCAATCGGAGCAAATGCAGGTGGTAGTGCGGCGATATATGGTTCATCAAAGACAAATCCGACTTATCCATCAAACTATATTTATGCAGGTTTTTTCGATGGTAATGTACATGTGATAGGCGACGTTTCCGCCAAAGGATTTTTCCCTCAAGACAACAGCGGGAATTCAGTTTCAGTCGTTTCGGATGCATGGCTTTATGGACTTAAAAATAATCAGTTAGAAGGTATTGCCTCTAAAGACATGAAGATTCACATTATAAAAGGAATGATTGTAGAATGTTCACAATATTAATTTTGAAAGTATAATTATGAAAGTAAATTTAAACCGAAACTTACTCGATCACAAAGGTCAAGAAGCAGTTGAATTAGTCGATGGTAAGGAGAGGAAGAAATCTCTTCGTGATATGATCTCAGAAGCCTTGTATGCTACCGGCATGAATGCTCAACTAGGTATGGATATGGCTAAAAAATTACGTGCTTATAAAATGCTGCAGCAGATTATCAACAATCGAGGTATGCTTGATATTGAAACAGACGATGCTACTCTCCTAAAGGAGATTTGTGCGGAATTTTTCACCGCTGGCGTTTATGGACAGATTTATGACTTAATAGAAAAAGGAGGTAAAGAATGAATATTAAAGCAACTAACAGTACAGCAGTATCAAAGGTTACTGCAGATATCAAGATCAAGTACAGGATGTCAACTCGCGGCACTGAGGCTGTAAAAGATGTCACAGCTGAAATTTCTAATGATGAAACAGTTGTCGGATTCTTTAATATATCAAAAAACGGGGTGACTGGTTTTTCTCTACACGAGGATCACGGGCTGACTCCCGAGGAAGTGAAACAGGTATTCCAGACTGCTATTGATGATTGTAGCGAGGTATTGAAATGAAGTATTAATATTTTAGATAAATGATTATGGATTATTTCAAAAACTTACTTATTGGATTGATTACCGGTATAGCTGCTTATCTTAATCCTATCTCAGGGGAGATCAAAAGCCTTATTGCTGTATTTGCCCTCAACTTCATTTGTGGGCTTCTTACTGCCCTACTAATCAATCATGAAAGCTTTTCTTTTAAAAAGGCTTGGAGATGCATCGTAGAAGCAACTATTTTCTTTGCCTTAGTTAGTTGTATCTATTTTATTGGTGAACACAAAGGAAATCCGGAAGGTGCACTTCAATGTGTCTCATTTATTACGTATAGCGTTTTCTATTTCTACGGGGTAAATATTCTGAGGAATATCAAAGAAATTCTCCCTAACTCTAGCAATGGTTACAAGGTAGTAGCTTTCCTGCATTATGTGCTGAGCGTTGAGTTTATAAAAAACATTCCCTATTTAACGAACTATCTACAAAAAGGAGGTGCAAAATGATTGAAGTTTTGGAGTTTATTTTTCAAGATTCTTGGCATTGGTTAGGAACAGCCATTTTGATAGCTATCATTTTTCGTGTCAATTTGATAAAGATTGGTCCAATAACAAAGAATAAGGAGGAGAAGAAATGAAGAAAATTGATGCAATTATCATCCATTGTTCGGCCACGCGTGCCGGACAGGATTTACGAGCCAAAGATATTGATCGGATGCATCGGGCCCGGGGATTCAATCAGACCGGTTACAACTTCGTTATCGACCTGGACGGAATGGTAGAGAATGGACGCCCATTGAGCATTGACGGAGCACATTGTAATACTAAGGGCTTTTCAGAGTCTTCGTATAATAAGCATAGTGTTGGCATCTGTTATATCGGAGGCCTGGACACATCTGGAAAGCCTGCTGATACACGTACTCCAGCTCAAAGGACAGCACTACGCGAATTGGTCGCGAAGCTCTGTAAAGAGTATCCTATTATTGAAGTACTCGGGCATCGCGATACTTCGCCGGATCTGGATGGCAGCGGAGAGGTAGAATCTAGGGAATATATCAAGGCTTGTCCCTGCTTCGATGTCAGGAGTGAATTTTCTAATTTTCTTCGTAATACAGTCATCCGGTCATGAGACAGTTAAATACCTAGGCTTATGAATGAGACTATTAACGAATTGTTATCCGCATTGGAGAAGTCTACTAGTATCATGAATACTGGTATAACTAATTGTAGTTCGTGTGATGAATGTGAGAAATGTGGTTTATTCTCTTGTTTGACAATAAGGTAGTCTGATGTGAAAAAGCTATTATTGATAAGATTAAAGCCAAACAGCCATGAGAAAACTAATCTATATCATCATATTACTGGCGTCAGCAATATGGTTTACATCGTGTCGGAATGTTCAGTATGTTCCGGTCGAGTCCGTACGTACCGAATACCAAACACGCGATAGCATCCGGATCGATAGTATCTATCAACAAGATAGCATTTATACGCTCGTAAAGGGTGATACGGTTTATCAGTATAAATATAAGTATCTGTATCGCTACCTAACAACAAATAGTACCGATACGATTCTTATAAACGATTCTATTAATGTACCCTATCCGGTCGAGAAGCAGTTAACCCGGTGGCAACAAATGAAAATAGAGCTAGGTGGATGGGCTTTCGGGATCGTTATTGCTTTTCTTTTATTAATAATAGGACGAATAGTTATATGGGTACAGAAATAAGTAGTACTTTTGTCATGGAATTCCCTAATTCCAAGACACGATGGCGGAATTTGCTCTGACCACTCGGCTAGGGCTTTTATGTATATTGTATAATCAAAGATTAAAAAATAATATATTACAGAAATTCATTTGTATTTATGTATGAAATAGAAGAACTTGATTTGAAAGACAACTCAGAAGAAGAACAAATACGTACTCGCTGTATCTTTGAGGATATAAAGGAGAGAGCTATTAATGGTGGCGAAATTTCTGAGCATGAAAAAGATTTTTTTGCCTTAGGAGTCAAATATTCTTTAAGAAATGATGGGAGGCTAGAAGATTATAGATGTTGTGATAATTATAGGTTTAAAGAGCTATATCTTAATTATTTTCGTGACTTATCAGGCAATGGCAATTATCAAAAGGTCAGAAAGGGGGAGATTTATAGGGCATCTCCCAAAGAAGCGTTAAGGGATGTGAGATATTTGTCTCAAGTTGCTCGTGATTGGAATATAATTATTCAAAATGAAAAACATTCAGATGAACTTTTAAAGCAGATTGCCAAAGAAACTCGTATGGAATTGAAAAGAATAAATAGACCTAAAAGACCATTATTGTTTCAAAAGGAAAAAGAAGAATACAATTTGAGATGTAGGCAGATATTGTTGCATACCAAGTTTATTTATTGTACAGCGTTAATGATATTAGAACTATTTGATAAAGATGATCTTTCATTAATATTGAATGATTGCAAAATCGAAATAACAGAATATAGCATTATTCATATAATAAATAGGCATTTTTCTGAATTTGTTAAAAAGGATTCCACAAAATCATATCATAAAGAAGATATAATGCCTAAATATTTTAGTAAAGTGTTGAAAGACATATTTAATCGTATAGAATGTTCAGGAGTATATAAAGATGAGAATATAGAAAACGTTAATTTCCAGTATAAAGGCCAGGAATATGCTGTGTGGAATCACAAAAGATGTAAACAGATTCGTGGAATTGGGAACGTTGATTTTTATAGACTAGAAACATTTTATCCTATAGAAGACAGTAAAACCTTGGAGCAATTGAATGAGCAATATGAATTAAAAAAAATAGATGAGGAATTGTTCGTATATGTAAAAAAAAAACAATAATGGCAGAAGAAATAAATATGCCCACGACTTTGTTCAGGAGTTATAAATTTTATTATTAGCTTAAATAAACCTCTAGTATGAATAGAATTATAATTATTGGCAACGGTTTTGACTTAGCTCACAATTTAAAGACTGGATATAAAGATTTTATAAATGATTATTGGGCTACTATTGAAGAAGGGATTTATGATAAATACTGGCGGTTGTTAGACCAACAATATGGAGGGGGTAAACACCCTCTTAATGACTATGAGGATCAGTTTATAAAAATTAAAAAAGAATATGATAAAACCGGAGTTAATAAAGTTTGTTCTTCTTATAAAGAAGATAGTCCTTTATGGAAATTGCATACACTAATTGATGAGCATAATAATGATCCTGGTTCAAATGTGACAGTTCATTTAAAGTTCAAAAATCATTTTTTTGAGCGTATATCTCATCAATGTTCTCTTGTAAATTGGGTAGATATAGAAAATGAATATTATAGTGTATTGAAAGAGTTACTTCAGGAAGAAAATCCCCAAAAACAAAACGAAAGTATCCGCACTCTTAATAAAGAATTTGATGATGTAAAAAGATTGCTAGAAAAATATTTAACAGGAATTATAGAAAAGACTGAAATTGCAAAACATCAATCTATACAAGACGCTTTTTCAAGTTTTGTAGAATTTGATGATATTGCTAATTGTAAACAAACTGTATATGTAAATTCTATTTTTGCTGAAATGGTTCAAGCTAATACAATTGATGAATTTGAACATGATAAAAAAGTTGATAATAAAACATATAAGTACTGCCTTACAGAAAATGAGGCCCGAATAATATTTATTGAAAAAAAACTCAAAGATGAGGCTTTTAAAAAGTTTCATCTTCTGCCATACACATTACTTTTGAATTTCAATTACACCCAAATAGCGAAAAAATTATATAATGATCATAATATTGATGAAATCATCAATATTCATGGAGAACTTAACAGTGAGAATAATCCCATCATATTCGGATATGGTGATGAATTAGATGATGATTATAATAAAATAGAAAAATTGCAGAACAATGATTTTCTAGAGAATATTAAATCAATAAGTTATCATAAAACAAGAAGCTATAGAGAACTACTGAATTTTATTTCATTAGGCCCATATCAGGTTTTTATAATGGGGCATTCTTGTGGAAATTCTGATCGGACGTTATTAAATACTTTATTTGAACATGATAATTGCATATCAATTAAAGTCTTTTATCGACAGTATGAAGATGGGGCGGATAATTATATTGATTTAATAAAAAACATATCTCGCAATTTTAATAATAAGCCTAATATGCGTGATATAGTTGTAAACCGAGAAAACTGTTCCCCTTTAGTTCCGACAGAAAAAGAGGTAGCCGAATAAGCTACCTCTCAATTATATATTGTCTTCTCCCAATCATCCAGTACTGTTACATCCCACTTGGGAAGATCCGGATTAATGTAGGTAACAGATTTACCATATACAGAGAAGCTTTTCCCGATAAATTCGCTAATAGCTTCATCTTCTCCTTTCTGTAAGCAGATATTCATAAAAACGTGCATCTCATCCCAGTTGGTTGGCCCGATGAACAATGATTCAATAAACCGACCTTTAACGGGAGCGCCGACTACTTGGTTTCTTATCCGCTCAACTAGAGAAATAGCTTCTTCAAATGTCATATAGATAATTTTAGAACAAAGATAATAAAAAAGGTAATTACCTCCTTTCATCAGTACAATATCTATTTAAGCAAGGAATTTCGGTATGATATCAGAGCAATTCAGTATCCCCTACTATATCCCTATTAAAAAAGATATTTCTTTAATTCTTCAATTGCTTGTTGCGCACTTCGTACTATAACATATTTGTTTCGGCAGTTCTCTGCTTGTTTTTGAAACTCTTTTTGATGATCTGACTGTTTCCCTGTCTTGATCTTGAACTCTAAACAGAGAGAAGCAAACCCCTTTTTCGGTATGAGTACGATTACATCGGAAACACCGGGCTTCACTCCTTGGCGTTTAAGGTTAGCTGCTTCCCTAATGTGACGGCTACCACCGTTCGGAACCGCAAATATAAGTCTGTCCGGAATGTTTGGGAAATATAAAGGAATAAGTTTAAAAAACTCTGTTTGTATGCGAGCTTCCTCGTTATTATGTACTTCTTTTAAACGTGGAGGATTACGCTGATCTGCATAGCAATTATAACACATAAAGTCGGTACCAGTTTTAATAACCGATACCGTTTCTCTTCCACATAAAATGCACTTTTCTTTAGTCATTATTCAAAATAAGCTAAATTGTATTGGTCTTCTACCTACTACTGCTATCGTTCTCTCATGAATCGGGCACTGCGAAGCATAGGGACATCTCCCTGACATAGCAGAAAGATGCGCTCCATGCCATTCATCCCAATCTGTTACATTATTAGCAGAGAGGAAAGTTATCAACTTCATACAGCAGAAACCTCGTTCTTTCTCTTGACCTCCTGTAACTTCAAATAACCCATTGCTCTGTGGACGCTTCATTTGATTCTATATTATTTTTGTTAATAGTTAATCCTCAATGAAATATAATTTATTCATATCAGTTCTTGATTTGAATTATTTTTTGGTGAATAACTTTCATACATAATTTAAAATTCCTACTTTTGACATAAACTTATTTAATGATAGAATTATGGATAAAATTACATCAATTTTGAATTTATTGGTTGGAAGTAAGGAAGTCGATTTCGAGGATGTTTACAATAAATTGATAGAGCATGATCCTTATCTAACGAGGGATGAACTTAAAAGTATTGCTCTTAAAGAAAATTTACTTTCTCTACAAGTTAATGACGAACCTCTAAAATTAAGAAGAAAAAGCGATAAGCCAGTTCCACTTCCTCCTAACCAGAATCCTAGCCAAAAGCGTTGAAAAAGAATAGGGACTTGAAAATTGAGTTCCTATTCTTTTTTATCTTCTCTAATTGTTATACGTTAAACCTCTATCTCAAACTGCTCACTTTTTGCCGATGGCATACATTCAAGAATGGAAGAACCTACTGAAACGTAATAAACACCATCTTTTTCAAGTGGGAGCCAATGGAAATAGCGTCCTGTTTCTTCGTGCATTACCGGAATCCCAAATTTATTAAGAGGTCTACCATCTATACCTCGAAACTTTCTGCACCATTTATCAATAAATTCACGACCTTCCTTCTTTCGTTTATTGATTTTCCAACAAGGATGCTTCTTGTCATCATTATTCGGAATCAGTTTTTCAGGAACAAATTCTTTATCATCAAATCCAATAAGAGTATAAAGCCACTCAGCAGTTATTCCAAACACCCATCCATATCCGAGACTATCCGGTCTTGAACCACAATATTCCTGAATCATATCTTTAGCTTCGTCTTGTCCACGCAGAAGCCGTTCATTCATTTGTTTCAGTAGCTTCTCAAGCGCTGAACCTTGTTTTGCTATTATCTTCATATCTGTTTTGGATTTGAGCTATGCGGTAAACGAAGAATCTACCGCATAGCTGATTTATCATTTATTT